>Ga0302296_1000035_pt1 | contig 106141 bp, 84 predicted proteins | sample III_Fen_N3_1_FD_194546 | JGI IMG/M metagenome (GOLD analysis project Ga0302296, IMG submission 194546) | Peat permafrost microbial communities from Stordalen Mire near Abisko, Sweden - III_Fen_N3_1 | ecosystem: Environmental > Terrestrial > Soil > Wetlands > Permafrost | place: Sweden: Abisko... | reverse complement strand
TTCCATTTGTTATAAATTCTATTTCTATTAGATAATTTTAGGCATACAGTACCTGTTATTTAAGTTACAGGCAAAGGTAATAAAAAAGAACATAACATACAAACTATTTGTATACAATATTCATGTCAGAATGACTTTTATTAAGTATGAAAAGTATTTATTTACTGTGTATTATGAATTTGTATCAAAATGAACATTAGAGACATATACAAATCATGCTGTTAATACAAATATGCTATTTATATTAACAATATAATATCCAGACATTGCAACATGCAAATGCCGATTTGTGGTTTGTATTGTTTTTCTATATTGAGTGCTTTTAGGTTAGCACGTCGTTTGTTTCTTAAAGAAGGAACGCCGACAATACCAGAACAGCCGAGGCCAGTCACAGCCACACAACCACTAAGTAAGCCAGCGCCCCTATGGCGGACCTACTCAAGTGGTTGTTAGCTCTTGTATTTTTGCTGTGACTGTTTCGGCTGTACTTGAGCTATATGAATGCACCTACTAAAAGGTGCCAATCATAATCAATAAAAAAGCTGCAACAACTTTCGTCATTGCAGCCGCAAAGATAATTATTTAATTGCATCCATGCAATATTTTCCTGTCTTTTTATTGAAGTTTTGTCTCTATTGGCAGTTTGTTCTTTTTGCTTTTTCTGATAAGATAAGAGGAACTCTAATCTTACAGTTTTTTATTCTTTCTCTTCTTTTTTGTTGTAATACTCCGACCATATTCTAGCTGCTTCTTCTACCATCTTTACGCATGGACGCTTTTTATAATACTCATTTGTACGAGATTCGGGAATGTTAGATATTGTCTCATCTTTTTTAATTCCTAATAATACTCCACAGCATATGGAACCATTGCGTTTTTTAAATTCATTAGCGAGTTCCTGCACTAATTTGTAATTTTCCGCCTTTGCTTTCATATCAGGAACGACATTACTTTTTTCTAATCCTGCCAACATGAACATTCCGCATGCAGCGCCACAAGTCTCACGCATACGCCCGATACCGGCGCCAAAAGAAGCAGACATACGAAAAGCGGTATCATGATCTATTCCATATAAATCGAAAAATGCTCCTACTACAGATTGAGAACAATTGTATCCTTGCATAAATAACTCAACTGCCTTTCTCACTCTATCTTCTTTCTCCATTTATTTCTATCATTTTAAGAATGAGACAACAGACTCTGATAATGAACTAAATATCTCCTTAACTTGCAAGTTATTTTAGGAACTGACGGACCGTATATATCGGCATCAACAAGTGCCACTTTATATTTTTGAGAGGCAAGTGTCATGGCCAAATCTGCAGCAACAGTTGACTTTTCCACTCCACCTTTACCTGATGCAACTACGATTATCCGTTTTACTCCCTTAATCTTAATTTTCTCTTTTGCTTCCATATCTAACCCTTTATAAATTTATTCGATTGCCCTTACCGGACATACTTTTACGCATTTTCTACAGTTTCGACATTTTGTTTCATCTATCTTAGCAACACTATTACTTAAACTGATTGCATTCATGGGACAAGCATTTATGCAAGTACCACATCCTATGCATTTGTTTATGTCAACTTTTGGATATTGATCTTTATTCTCTAGAATTTTTTCTTTTTCATTATAAACATTCATATCGAATTTTTTGTTGGATATTGACTTTTGACTAAGATCGCTTGGTAATAAAGGTACGTCACAATGTGGACAACGCAACAACCGACAAGGGACACCCCTTGTGTGAATTTCACTGTAACCACAAACAGGGCAAACGCATTTTTCTACGAAAGAATGCATCCTCATATTTCTTTTATTAAAATTCTTCATTTATATCATATTAATTAAAATAAAACCGGATTTTACATACTGTTTCATCACTTTCCTTACGGAATTCCACACATATTGAGTTATCATCCATTCTATTATTTACAAGAATCAGATGATCATTTAATGAAGTTTCCTGCCCATATTGAACCTCAATCCTATTCAAAAAATGATGAAAATATAATTCTGAAGGAAATAAATCAAGAGCATGTTCTATGTACCGGATGCTGTTCATATGTTGATTAATGTCTATATCTCCAAATTTGACTCGAAGATTAGAATGCTCAAAAGAATCACTTAATTTGACACGTTTCTTATCAAAAGAAAGTCCATTAGTCTCTTCATATACAATTTGCTCCATATCTGAGCCAAACATATTAATAAGATTAACTGTCTGACGCGTCTTTGCATCGATCAAGGCCCATACAGCAAATGCAGTACCAATTACCTTTGAATCATTGTTCATCATAACATATTCACGATTCATAAAAGAATGGTATACTTTACTAATCCATGTTTCCATTTTGAAGGTCTGACTTTTGTGTATCGGCTCATGAAGATTAACAATCAGACGTGTTATAACCCACATATAGACGTTATTGTCATATTTCCCCATACCGATCCCCATATTCATGGAATGCGAATTCGAACAGTTTAATAAAAATCTGCCCAATGCCCCCCAGCCAAGAGTACCTGTCTGATCGGTATAGAAATCATCAACGACAAATGTATAAGCACCTATATTATTATTCATCTATATTATTGTTTTAAGGGAATGAAATTCCCGTATTATTTAATTTATGATCTGAGTTAAAGCTATTTTAAGTTTTTTCGAGATCTCAGAATTAGGGTTATACTCAAAAATAGTTCGCCCGGCAACAATAGACCTTACCATCTCCTCAGAAAAAGGCAAAGTAGCAATTACTGATAAATTCTGATCTTCACACCAATGAATGATACGGTCTGTCATTTCATGATTTAAAGTACATTTGTTAATAATTACATATACAGGAGTGTCATAATGATGCAGTAACATAACAACCCTTTTTAGATCTGAGAATCCGGATATTGACGGTTCTGTAACCACCACTACCTTATCCACCCCGGTTATTGTTGAAATGACGGAACATCCTAAACCCGGAGGACCGTCAAGTATTACGGTATCACTATGCTGCCCATTCGCCAAATCACGGCTAAGTTGTCTTAACTCATTAACCATTTTCCCGGAGTTTTCTTCGCCGGGAGCCAATCGGCCACTTATCATACTACCATACTTGAATTGACCAATATAAATACGGCTCTTATCATTATTTTTCATCTTGATGACAGAAGCGGGACATTCACGTACACAAAGCTGACAACCATCGCAACTGATTTCATCAATTATCGGAAAACCATTTTCTGTTTTGATTGCATGAAAGCTACATACCTGTGAGCATCTTCCACATTTAATGCATAAATCTTTATTGACTACAGCATAGCTACCCGATATAAATGGATATTCATTTTTCCAAACCGGGTTGAATAGCAAGTGTAAATTAGACGCATCAACATCACAATCTATTGCCACCACATTAGATAACATAGAGATAAATGCGGCACTTATACTTGATTTTCCGCTTCCACCCTTTCCACTAATTACAGCTATTTCCATCAAAATGTGAAAAATTTAAGTTAGACATCTCATTAACCAGTTTCTCAAACAGGCTATTCACTCCGGGAAGATGATCCACGACTAATTTCCCATTGGAATAAAGTTCCGCTATTTTCTGATCATAAGGTATTTCCGTCAACAAACAGTAATTATTGTCCTTGATATAATCATACACTCCATTATCCCCTAATCCGCTGCGATTTACGATAATGCCAAAAGGCTTTTTCATTATATGAAGGGTCTCTACCGTTTGTTTTAGATCACTCAGACCAAATGGAGTAGGTTCTGTTACGAGAATCACATAATCAGAATTTAATACTGTCTGCATAAATGGACAGGAGGTACCCGGAGGAGAATCATATATGATATATTGGTATTTTGAGATATCAAATGTTTCTTTTGCCGCTTTTATTGTCGATATGGCCGAATGATTTCCAATTTCCATTCTACCTTCAGCTAAACAGACTTTATCGTGATGGCTATAGAGTGAAACCATCCCGACTTTCTTCGATGAAGGGTCTATCGCTCCGAACTTACAAGCCCAACTGCAAGCGGTACAACCATGGCACAATTCTTCAATCACTTTAATATAATGTGCTCCCGGTTCACAGAAGATAGCATTATAACTGCAATATTCTGCGCATTTCCCACAAAAGACACATTGGTCGGTATTGATTGCCGGACGATATTCTTTTACTTCTATTTCCTTGTGTAAACGGTGAGAAATAAAATTCATAACATTTGGCTCTTCTACATCACAATCAATTAAAGCAACAGATTCATTCTTCTTTGACAAAATACGGAATAAATTGGAGGCGACAAGTGTTTTACCTGTACCTCCCTTACCACTTGCTACAGCTATTATCATTTTTTCTGGTTTCTATCGTATTATCCTATGATTAATGGCATTCCACTATACATCTTATGAACGGAATCCCCTAAGACTCTTTTTAATTCACGATAGGCTGTTTTACCTGTACAATGACCGGTATATAAAACCATATCGGGATAATGATGCATGATAGTCTCTGCAATCATTCTCACATCATCCTGTTGCCCGTTCTCAATATCTACAAGATGTAACCCGCCAATAAACGCGGCGATTTTTGAGATGCCTGTTGACTGAATACAGGATTCAATGATATTTAATATTCCTCGATGCGAGCATGAGGAAACAATGACCAAAGATTTGTTTACCGTTATAGCTAATGATATCTCATCGTCTGCGATATAAGGTTTCTCACCTTCACCTTCATCAACAAAAAGAAACTTATCACCTTCTGGAAGAGGATAAGATCCATCTCTGCTAAAGACTAATCTTATATTCTGAGAGAGCTGATAGTCTTCATTCAGATATACAAAGCGGGAGTGGTATTCATCCAGAACACGCTTGTGGGGGCTAAGATTTACCGGGGTCTCATGACGATAGGAGGAATAACTATATTTTGAAACCTTTTCGGATGCAAATATCTTCGCCTTGCTATTCTGAAACAGGAAAGATGACAGTCCGCCTGTATGATCGGCATGCCCGTGAGAGAGTATCAGATGATCTATATCTTCTACATTCAAGCCCAGTTCATGGGCATTTATCGACCAACGTCCTGAAGCTCCAACATCGAGCAGGCATTTTAATATCCCGTCTTCAATATATATTGACAGCCCGTGTTCCGACAATAACTTCGGATTGGATTTTGACTGATTGTTATCAATTAATATTTTCAATTCCATGATTCTTTAACAAGAAGTGCTTCATAACCACATAATGGCAAATCGTGGTTACGAGAGGCACTTCTCTTCAAGCTAAGATACATCTAAAGATACGCTGTTATTTATTTTCCTCATGATGGTGATGATGATTGCAACTATTGACGCCACTTTTCAACACGCCCTGAATATAATCGACGATCAACTCTTTAGGTTCCTTCACCGGAACTCCGGTGAAAAGAGCGATCTCTTCATTCTTAAACAGACTTTGAGCACTCTCGCCCATCCCTCCGGCAATTACACATGACACGCCCTGTGCCTTGATCCACTTGGGATATAAACCAGGCTGATGCTCCGGAGGTGTTATTTCTATTTCATTCTTTAATTTTCCTTCTTCTACTGTCGCTATATAAAATTTCTCACAATGTCCGAAATGGGCACATAACATACCATTTTCAACCGGTACTGCAATTTTCTCTTCCATAATTGATTCTAATGATTTAATATATTTATAATGTTTTTTATCGTATGATTCTCTCTCATAACGATCAATTGGACACTAAGGTCGGATGACAATGTTTTGATCTTCATTCCGAAATTTCCTGATACAAGTTTAGTTACCCCCTGCGCTGTTAGCAATTGCAAAGCTGCAGGACCGGCACCTTCCGTAAGGGAGGCTGCTGTATTTTCAACAAATTGGGTTGATTTGTTCTCACTATCGTAAATGGCGAAGAATTTGCACCTTCCGAAACGAGAATCCATCTCACTGTCAAGGGTATCACCCTTACTACTAATCGCTACTTTCATATATGATAAATTTTATGAGTTGTACGTTCCCGACACCTGTGTCTTTTCCCATTACCGCAACAGGCATTTAGTGGAACCTCTTTGTCTTTGTTTTCACCGTCATTATCAACTTCGATTACGTCCTTACAACCGCAGAGGGGACATCTGCAGTCCTCATTCTGAAGCTTGACAAAGAAACAATGACAGTTATTACATTTCATCCATTCATTGTCTATCTCTACTTTTCCACCTTCAATAATCAACTGACGTCCCTCTACTATTGCAGTTGAAACTTTATTCCGGGCAGACATGCAGATACGGGTAAGCGTGGGACGGGAAACGCCCATCAGTTTTGAGGCATCACATTGATTATAACCACCATAATCACACAGCCGCAAGGCCTCATACTCCTCGTACAACAGGAATACAGCCTCTGACTTCTTTGCGGGATATGGCATTCCGTAAGGTTTTAATCCGGAGATCAGTGGTTTATCCGCTACTTTTCTTATTATTTTAGGTCTTGGCATAAACAATATTATTTTATTTATTATGAACTTATGTTCTCTATTAGGGTTGCAAATATAATGAACTTTTGTTCATAGCATCATGTACTACACAAAATTTTAACATCATTTAGCAAAGGGTTCTACATAAAAGACACAACTGCCAAAATCATCTCTGTCAGAACAAATTTAGCTAAAAATATTATGAAATTAAGATCTTCTTAGAAAAAACATCCGAACCACCATTTTATTGATGATTCGGATGTGCAACTTGAGTTATTTCATTGTTGCAGAACAACAATACTATTAATAAGTCTCAGTTATAAATTATTGCTGTCCGGTAAAGATGTAAATTGGGCTATTCTATCTTTAACAGCAATAAAAGAACTATTTGACAACAACTTTACGAGTTTTTCCATTCTCCATACGAATGATATTGATCCCCTTTTGCAAAGTTTTGATTTTTCTTCCGCTCTGGTCAAACATTTCGTTTATCTTGCCATTATCATTTGCAGTCGCATTTGAAATTCCGGTTAAATCATCTTCTATCTTATAATGAATATCATAAGTAACAACTGTCATATTTTGTGCTTCACATGTAGCTTTTAATATTAAATCACCAGTACATGCTGTTGATACATCAGTAAGTAAATCCATCTTCATTTTTGTCTTGGTTTGACCTACCACTTTACCATGATTTGCTTTTGTCCCACCATATTCCAACGATGATATTTCCGTATTATCCATATATGCTTTTATAGTTGCGGCACCCTTTCGTTGTTCACAATAGCCAGTTACATCAATACCGGTGATAGTACTATTTCCAGGCAGACCTTTAATGGTCAAGTTATTTGTCTGCCCTGTTGTTAAATAAGAAGGAACATCATAATCACTTGTAAAATCGTAAGAACAATCACCAGGAACATCTCCAGAGAGCCAATTCTTGCTTGCTCCATCCAAGGTAACTGTTAAGGTCTTATCACTATTCGTAGTTTCATCAGCTTGTTTCCTTACCTTACTTGAAATAGAACCAGTTATTGGAAATTGTACGCTGACATTATCATAACAAAAATAGGCAGGTTGAGAAAATCCATATCCGTTATCATTACTTCCAATGACATTAAACTCGATCTTATTCACATTTCCCAAAGAAGTAAGTACCCACTGTGACCAGTCTGTAACTACAAAATCGGGACCATCAGCCAGATAAAAGGTAGATGTAGATGTACTACCGTCAGCTTTGTAACCAGTGGCTGTGACTGCTATATAATCATCATCTCCTAATTTAGAAGTTAGACTATTTCCATTTATAATAGTATTAGCCAGATAAGTATTGATATTTACATACATATCATGAATCGTACGTGCTTGGTTATCGCAAAACTCAAAATAAGGAAGATTCTCTGTTAGATTCCATTGTGTACCATCAATGTAACCATAATGAACACAGAAATTATTTGAGCCATTGTATCCATGCCCACCCTGACCACTTGCATTATTATCAGGCACATAGACTGCAAGCTGGTGCATGTAGTCGCCATCGAATAAATTACCATCCCAATAGTTTGAGATGGCGTGACCACCACCCCAGTACATGTTTGCGCCGTAATTGTAAGGAATGGCAGAGCGAAGCAGAGTGTTTGCAGAATCACACCATTGATAAATTGACGATCCACCATATAGTAATGGACCATTATACTGAGGTGAATCAATTTTGTTAGTCCAGTAAGTTGAACCGTTTGAATCCTCAAAAGTGAGAGTCCTCAAGTTATAAGTTACACCCTCTTGGGCACTTGTTATTAAGACAACAAGGCATAATGCCATAAAAGTAAATAATTTTCTCATGATTTTTAATATTTGTTGATTAATAAATAAAAACGATTCTATCATCAAGTCGTCCCATACTGACGGAACGACACTGTCAATCAGTCTAAAGCTACTTGATCAATATCTTTTTACCACTACGAATATATATGCCATGAGATGGCGTATTTATTTTTCTTCCCGTCAAGTCATAAATGGCATCATCGCGCTTGTTATCATACATGATATTATTAATTGATGTCGACTGACGTGGAGTAATCATAATAGGGTTATCATCATAACCGGAGATAAGATGTAAATCTTCGAAGTCGGCGACTTCGGTAGATGTTTCTCCAAGCCATCCACAGTATTGGAATATCCCGCATACCACTTTGATAAAGTTCACTTCTTTCAAGTCCACATGGTTTCCTTTTTTGTCAACAGCCCAGTCTATATTAAAAGTGGAATAATCATCAGTATTGAGAGATGCATCCACATATCCATAAGAATCAGCAGAATAACGATATTGCACCCAATATGTGCCCGTGCCAGATTGATCAATTGCATTGTTTGGAAGTTTTCCTCCTGCAAAGGTTAGAGTTTCTCCATCTTCCCACATTGGCCAGTATGTCTGATTATGAAATGAATTCTTTATATGATAACCCGATGAATCACGTGGTTCACCGTTCTCTGTCCATGTTGCCTCCCACTTGATATAGTTATCATTGACAGAACAAAACTGAGTGTGTTCGCCAGACTCAGCTGTCGGTTTGTGGTAGGTTATGGAGAAATCGTGTATTTCAGATGTGTAATACTCAGAACCGGCAAGCTCATACCATTGGGCAGAAGCCACATCAGAGCCCACTCCAACATACACGATTCCCGGTTCTATTGAGCCACCGATCGTCTTAGAGCCATATACCGGATCTGCATTGGAATAAAAGGCGTTGCCTTTGATTCTCAAATCAGAACCTTTAAGATTTTGCACCGGGTGATCAAACTTTACGGTAACATATCCACCATAAGTGCCAAGATGCACAAGAGAACCGTCATGAAGACTCTGAGTACATTCTTCACACATCTCTTCTTGTGTTGACGTACTGCTTGCCGTAGGCAAAGTGTTGACAAACTGTCCCGGTGCGGGATGATACTCCAAGACAGTGACATCCTGCGTCTGAGCTGAAGCGCAAAAAGTACCGAACAAAAGTGCAAAGGTACCAATGCTTTTATTTGCTACTCTAAACATTGTTGATTTTTTTAAGAAAGACTTATAGGTGTCCATCATTACCTTTTATTGTTTATAATTAGGGATTGCGAGGATATGAGCGGGGTTGATATATACCTTAAAGGGATCAAACAGTTGTTTACCCTGTTTTGAATACCCGTATATATATCCTGCTGTTGCATAGCTTTTGGCATCAGTGAAATAGATATTGCCAGTATACGGTGAGACATATAGCTCATAAGGCGACTGTAGTTCTTTTAACTTTGCCGTCACGTCATCGCTATAGATACCAGAAGTTGTCTGCATGGTCTCAGGGTTAATCGTATAAATATAATACACATACTTATAGGTATTATAAGAGAATGCAGAACCTACACAATAGAACTTCTCACCATCTGTGGTATTGTAAGTTGAAGGGAATCCGAAAACTTTCACCTTTTCTGTTTCGCAGTTAATAATAACCGTGCTGGGACTGACATTGTAATAGTCCCCGCATGAGTTGATACACAAATATTTTCCTGCCTGTGACATCTCTCCATAGAGATTGATGCATCCGGTATCTATCTGTCTTAAAGATTGCATGGTTGTTGCATCCACCACCTGCACCGTAGTTTCATAATTATGTGACTCCGAAAACGAATAGCCTCCTGTATTCGCGACGTATAGTCGTCCATCATAGAGTCGAATTCCTTCCGGTTCCCATCCCACTTCACACGTGGCAATAACCTGTTTGGTTTTCAGGTCTATCTTTGCCACATATCCCTTGGTGAAGGTGATATTACCACATTTATGAGCATACGAAGTAATGTACAAAAATTTTTTATCACAACACATCCGTCGATTGTTCGGAACATTTTCTGTTGCCCCGCAAGCTGTTCCATCCGGATGGATATACTGAATAATATTCGACCAGTTGACAGCAATTGCTATCAGCGTATCATTGATTTGAAGGATATCGTTCGGTGTATCACCCAGTTTCAACCCATTGACTTTTCTAAACCATTGATTCGTTACCGTTCCTGTTGTGCCGTCATAATACGACAACTGCCCATTATCAGACTGCCAGTTTCCCTCATTACAGATAATAAGATTCTCACTGACGACTGTCGAAGTAGAGTCAGGTGTTGGTTGATTTTCTGGAGTCGTCGGTTTGTCTTCTGAGTTGGATGAACATGCAGCAAATAACAGACAAATGATAATTATATACAAATACTTTTTCATACAAACTGATATTACGTTATAATTGGTATTTAATTGTGAGTCCAAACATTCTTCCAGGCATTGGCCATCTCTGAATAATTTCATAACGCACATCAAAGACATCCTGGCATTCTATCTCCACCCCTATTTGCTTGTACTTGTAGCTTATCTTTGCATCCGTGCAGTTATAAGCAGCAAGCGGGTCTTCTATTCCATTCTCTGCCGTCCAATAGCGTTTATCAACAAACATATGCGACAATGAAGCTGAAAATCCTTTATAGAAGAATGTATATACTGCAGTAAACGACCACCGTGGAGAATAGGCAATATAATCATTATATGCATCTTCTGAAGGGTCTGTTCTATTGCGGTCATCCTGAAATGTTCCGGTAAGCAACAGGCTGTGATTCTTATAGCTGGTATTGACTGTCATGTCTACACCCATACATCTTGTATAACCGTAATTCAGCATTGTCCATTGATACGACCCCTTCAGCGGCAGGCATACGATTCTGTCCTTCACATGATTATAGTATCCATCTATCTGAACGTTCAGCCATCTCTTGCCATAAGTGACCCCAACATCAAACTGCTTGGTATACTCAGGCTTGAGATTTCTGTTTCCAACAAGAGTATAGTAGAGATCATTCAACGTAGGTGTCCTGAACACTTCCTTATAAAAAGTTCTAAACATCCAGTCCCCAATGGAATAAGACACAAGTGTGTTCCATGTGAATCGAGATAAAGGCTTGGCTTCACCATTGGTATGATCACTTGTATTTGTATAAAGACCACTCAGACTGATATTCCAACCTTTATGATTATAAAAAGCAGATAAGGATGATTTGCTGTCAAGTCTGTAAACGTAATGGAAATTTTTTACGTCAGTAGTGAGATCCGACCATCTCAGATCTGTCGATAAGGATACTCCCCACTCCTTATATTTGTATGACCCCGCCCATGCAGCATAAATATCCTGCTGGTGATAAGAATTGTTGGCATGCACCGAAATGTTCTCGTCATAATCAGAGCGATAATGAAGAAAATCATTGCTATATTTGACAATTCCACGTACACCTATCAAACCAAATTGATTCTGGTATGACAGTTGACTGAAAAAATTCCTGTCCCACTCTCTGCCCACGTCGGTATACAAATCCGTCAAACGTCTTACGACACCACCAGGCAACCCCCTTGCCGAATTAAAATAATAGGTATGCCACTGAAAACCTTTATAGAAAGCGCAACCCTCTATTCTGAACATCATGATATCAGAATTCCTGCGAATTCCCGTCGTATCCTCATATTCATTATCATAATCAAATGGATAATCACCTTTTGATTTCGTGAATGAAGCATCAATAAAACCATAATTTTTATATGACAACGTGGCTGAAGCCTTGTGAGTACTGAAAGAGGCATTGCTATATGAACCTACCACCCCCGTACTGTCGGGCCTATGTGTCTTAAGATAAACTGTAGAGGCAGAGGCATATTCAGAAGCCGTCATTAGCATCTCTGTCTTGTTTGCGTTGAAGAGTGAGACTGATTCCATTGTGGAAAGAGAATATTTGCCTAGATCCACCGTACCGTTCTGCGCATTTGTAATTCTTACACCATCAAGATACACACCGACATGTTGCGAACCCAGCGACCTCACATTAATTGTTTTCTGTCCGCCCAAACCTCCATAATCCTTTATCTGTACTCCTGCCATATATTTAAGGGCATCAGCTACCGAATTTGATGGCATGGCAATAATTTGGTTTCTGGAAATTGTCTGATTTGGAGTTACCTCTTTGTTCCCTTTTATTAGCACTTCCTTTAGCTGATATACGGAATCAGCACGCAACTTCTGTGCCTGAACCTCCATACAGTTCAGACCTGTTGATACAATTAGACCAAGAAACACAGTAAGCCATGAAGCCCTTCTGTAATATGCCATATATCAAAAGTTTTCCGCATCCATAATCCCGTGGACGCATATTACTACTGGCAAATGGCTGGTCTTCTGACTTCATCCTATTGGTAACACGGCCTTCCCAGATATACGCAAAATCCGTTACGAGGACTTTGCATCCAGTGACACTGTTGGTTACCCTTTTAAAAAGGATTCACAGCTACGGGTATAGTCGCAGATTCTCACTGCATTCCCATCTTAGCTCCATGACCTCCATGAAAGAGGTGGAGAACCAAATGCGATGCAAAGATACACATTTTTTAATAAACAGGTACATAATTATTAAGAAACTATTACTGTCTGCTAAAACTTCTTTGAATAGAATAAATTAAGGCTGAACTCCTCACTTGGAATTCAGCCCTTTTCGTTACCTTTACTTTTAACGTGCGAAACAATTATAAATATGAGCAAAGGTAACCATTTTATCGGACAACAATAGTTATAAATATACAGAACACGACCTTGAAAAGAATATCATATTAGCTACAGGGCAAATCTTTGTTTTCCTACAAACACTACGTCTTATCTTCATAAGTACATCTTATTCTATCTATTTTCATTTACACAAAAGGAAGTTCGCATCTTCTACAAACTACAGATTTTAAAACCAACATAAAAGGTACGTGGCATAGTCGGGCCATATACATAAGCGGGATCTCTGTCTATTCCTTTATCAAAATCATCTTGAAATGAGTTAAATAAGTTCTTCACTCCGGCATACCACTGCATATTTACCCCTGCACACAATTTTATGTCATAATAGAACTTTAGTCCGGCATCAAAGAATGCGTTTGAACGATGAAGTGCTTCAGTATTATCATCATAACCTTGGTGATAAGGGATGTACATCTTTCCCGTATAGTTTCCGGTAGCAGACATACCAATACGTGGTAAGATCTTCCAGTCTATTGTGAAAAAGCCATAGGAGTCGGGAGTACGATAAAAATCTTTCTTGTTGAAATTGTCTGACTGTACTTCGTCATATCTGCTGGACTGAATTGTAAACCCAGAATTGAAAGACAGATTTTTTGTAGGGAATAATTTAAATTCAATATTCACTCCTTTAACTTTGGCTCCTCGCTTTGCGTTAGTCCGAGTATAAGTTACGACACCATTATCGTCCATATCACCTACAATATTCTGAAAAGGATTCTCTAACTTTGTATAAAATCCTTCTATCAGAAGACTAGTATAAACACCTCCAATATTCTTATTAAAATCTAATGAAAGTGTCATACTATTACTGTTTTCCTGTTTCAGATTCGGATCATTTTTATGAATCACCTGTATTGCTCCTGAAGTGTTTACATGGAGGTCCTCATCAAACACCTGCGGAGCACGATAGCCTCTTGAATATCCTCCGCGAACTTGCAGATAGGATGTAATATCGTACATTAGATTTGCTCTGGGGATAAAGACATTGCCGGACTTATCCAACTTGGAATCCTGGGCATCAGATATGGAATAACGCTCTAGACGGGCTCCGGCAAGGACTTTAAGTTTGCCAAATTTTATTTCATACTGAGCAAAACCTCCTATGGTTTGCAGAGACTGATCTGTAATAATACGATTGTTGACATGCCCAACTTCAATTATTTTATCTTCTTCCCCTTGCTGTCCTGCTTTCGGATTGTCGACAATTGTATAGGTGGGATAGCCAAGCTTTTTGTCTATCAGGTAATCACCTCTGTTCTCTACGCCGACCATTAAAGAAGAAGATGTCAGATCCAACTTATACTGCGCACCAAGGGCATACGTCTTATCTTTGGTGTTCCCATAATCATTTAATGACTGATTGGCACCGTAATAAGAATCTCGGACTAAGTATTGTCCCGAAGCATAGATTGACAACAAATCACTTTTTCGAAAATACTGATCAAAACTTAAAGCCAGATTTTTCATATCATGTTTCACGGCTTCAGCGACATCTCTTTCATGCAACGGATAATCCTGTTTGTCGCCTCCATTCCGCTCCTCTCTTATATTAAAGAAGTCAACAGAAAGTTTACTCTTATATGCCGGACGATAGAACAAGCGTGTACCTATTACAATATTCTTCATTGGAGCTATTTCGGAGTAGTCATCACCATTGGCATCAAACATTTTTCGTGTTCGTGAATTTCCGTAGATGGCGATACCGACAGTATGGTCATCATTCACCAGTGAAGTATTGAAGTTGATGTTGTGGTCTGCCACCGGTCCGTTTGAACCACTTACCCCAGTTCCAATCAAAGATACATTGTAGCCCGCTTCAAATGAGTTACTTTTAGGGTCTTTCAGTATGAGGTTTACCGTTCCTGCAATGGCATTAGATCCATAAAGAGCTGAACCACCACCACGAATGACCTCCAATTTTTCAATCATATTAGATGGTATCAATTCCAGACCATACACCCCCGCAAGGCCGCTGAATATGGGCCGGCTGTTGATTAGTATCTGGGAATAAGGACCCTCCATACCATTCATACGAATTTGCGAGAAGCCACAATTCTGACAGTCATTTTCAAATCGCAATCCAGTGCAGTAATTAAGGCCTTCGCCTAATACGTTGGACTGCGTAGTTTCTAATTGTTTTGTACTGATTGTACTTACAATAACCGGTGCCTCTATACGCGACTGACTTGAACGATTTGAGGTTACAACAACTTCATTTAGACTCAGTATATCCGCTTTAACTGAGAAGTTTATTTCCTGTGTCTTATTCTTTATTACAGTCACAGTTTTTTCTTCCGGCTTATAACCGACACCACTTACAACAAGTGTGCAAGTGCCTTCTTTTAAGTTTTTAAATAAGTAATGTCCGGTTGCATCAGTAACTGTTGCTACAGTTGTATTCTTTATACTGATATTAATATAAGGAATATGCTCATTATCGGAATCTGTTACATGACCAAAAATATTAGCATCAGTTGGGACAGGAGTTTCAGCCGACAACTGAATTGTTGACAAGAAACAGAAAAGCAGAAAAAATATTTTTTTCATTTATTTTAATGTATTTATATTTAAATATGTATATAATAAATTCAAAAGAATCTATTAAGGGATTAATAATCTCTCTTCATCTTTAAGAAGATGACATAAAAGTTAACGTTATGATGGAATACGAACAAAGGGAGGTGCTCTTAGTCTTAAATCTCGAAATACTAAAATACAACCATGAAAATTAAGTATTCCAGAGATAAGAATAATAACATATATCGCTATCTTTTTGAGAAAATCACAAAAGATGAAAGGAATAAACAATAAACAGGAAAGAATTTGTATAGTACATATTTGATCTAAAGTATGAGAATGTTTTGGATTTCCCTTACTATCCCTTTCATAAGGATGTGAATGTACGTAGACAACTCCATTTATGATATGTTTATGAGGAAATAATGCAATGGAACATGTATAAAATATAAAGATTAACAAAAGGGCTATTCCTGTTATGTTTTTGGTTTTGTTGCTCATCTTTATTTTAGTTAGGATTTTTTCTAGTAACAAGATACGTCCCTTAAGAATGTACTCTATTCATGTGCAAAGGTATTGCAGATGTTTAACACCTGCAATACCTAGAAATAACTAATTGTTATTCTGATGTCAGATCTATTATTTATCAAATATCAACAATGTATTGAGAAACAATATATCTATCCATCATATGATTTTCTATCTTCAATAATTAAGTTATTTATTGAAAATAAAAGGTATCTTAATACTGATACATATATTTCTGCCCATATTATTATACCCAAGATCTTTTAGTGTTGACAAATGGTCTATATATTTTTTATTCAATAAATTATCTGCCAGAACTGATAAGGATAAAAATTGATCAAACCATTTAAAGTCAGCCCCTATCCCTGCATTTAATAAGAAGTACCCACCACTTTCTGTTTCAAACATAGCCGGATGCGTTTGCTTATCCGCATATAATCCACCAATTCTAAAGAAAGGATGATACATACAAAGGATTTTATCCTTTTTGAAATTAACATCAAGATGAATCTTATTTTGCGGTATAAATGGCAAATAATCACCATTATCTTCTTTCCCGATAATATAGGAATAGCTGGCTTTTAAGTCTATCCATTTTTCAGGTAAATACTCAAGAAGGAATTCACCTCCATAAATCTTTGAATCAGTCTGTGAATAACAATAAATCTTATTACCACTTGAAGTACTTTCACCGGTAGGAGATATATAAATATAATTATTAATCCGATTATAAAAACCAGTAACATCAATCATTAAATTACCGGAATGAAAATGAGTACTTAAATCAGCCTCGTAATTTCGTTGTGATTTTAAACTGGGATTACCTTCCTCATACCTATCTCCGTGCATTCCATTTTCCGTCAATTCGGCAATATTCGGCGTACGATATGCCGATGCCAAATTTGTTCGTAACAGAAAGTTTTCATTAAATTCATAAGTGGCGCCAAGAGATAAACTCACATTTCCAAAGTTAGAACTAATAGCATCTTTATTGGTTTCACCGACTGTAGAAATATAACGATAATCATATCTTAGTCCTGCTTGGGTATTCAATTTCGTAAAGAAGGTTTTTTGAGCTAATCCGAAAAAAGAAAAATCGTCAACATTCGCATCCGGTATAACATGATTGGGCGCATTATGATTTCTATTGGTTTTATTTGCTCCCTGAATGCCTAAAATATATTCGGAATTGGCACTTGATGGCAAATATGTTTTTATTTCATAAGAAAACGTATTCATATCCATATCAACCATGTCAAATGCTGGTGTATGATTATCTGTTTGCAACTTGCGGTTATTCATCTGATAAGAAGCGTTCATATCAAATTTATATTTGCCTAAAAATAATGTGTTCTTGGTTGAAATGATATGATTCGTTAGATCCTGATACCAATATTCGTTCTTTCTACCATTCTCCGTAACATCCTTTATAGCATCCCCTACACACATACCCAATTTAGGACGGTTATAATCATAGAAGAGACGGAAAACACCAAAAGATCTGTTTAAACCCAGATTTGCCTTAAAACTGTTTTCATTATAACGCGTATTAGGAATCCTGTCCATGTTACCATTCTTATAGTCTTGATGACTTCTTATTCCAGCACGCAATCCATAAAAGAAATCACCGGATCGACTTTTTATACCCAAATTTGTTACCAAGCCTTCTGTATTAGAATGGTATTGGGCATTATAATCACCTTCAATTTTTCCATCAATTGCAGGCTTCTCTTTTATAACATTTATTACGCCTCCAACTGCATCAGAACCATAAAGCAAGGATGCTGGGCCTTTGATAACTTCGACACGATCTACTCCAAACTCATCTATAAGGTATGGATGATTCTCTGAGAATTGAAAATTTTCCAATTTAACGCCATTGTTTAACATCAAAATATTTGTCATGGACAAACCACGAATAACAGGTTGGGCAACTCCATTTCCTTTTGCAATCATATCAACACCCGGTATCTGAGTTAGCGATTTAATAAAAGAAGGAGAACCGGTAGAAGCTATGTCATTGCTATTTATACAATCAATTTTGATGGTATTTTCATGTTGCGTAGAAAAAGTTCCACCGGACACGACAACTTCATCAAGTTGAAACGATGTCGATTCCATAGGAACATTTAATACGGCATTCGATTCTGCCATATTAACGACTCTTATTACTGTTTTATAACCAACATACGAGAATTGAATCTTCACATTTCCTCGTGGCAAATTTGTAAACACATAATGTCCTGTACTATCTGTTTGAACTTGTTTGTTTTGTTCCAGATTATAAATCATTGCACCTGACAGATTTTTATTTGTTTTTTTGTCAAAGACACAACCAACAACTCTATTTTGAGCATAGGTTACCTTACTTATAACAACAAAAATTGCTATAAGAATAATATATATATTCTTGTTCATAAATATCTATTTAATTTTAATTATTTGATAAATTAATGGACACACAGAGTCCATTTAATAATGAATATCTAAAACAATAATATAAGGAGGTGCTCTTGGCGTTTTTATAACGTTATGGTATACGGAATATCTTTGATCAATTCTTTTGTATACGCAACCTATAATCGTTATAAAAACAGCAAGATTAATTATTTTAGGAAAAAAATATGGTAAGCTTAATAGTTTACATATAAAACATTCATGAGTTGTAAATTTATGGGATGAAAAACATTTAGCATGGTAGATATGATTGACGCATAATTCAGAGATGCCCCTATCAACATCTTTTGTGTAATGAATATGCGTATACATCACTAATAACATAATAGTATATATTACTAATAATATACGAGATAAAATTAGACGTACCTTATTTCTTTTATAATAAATCATTCATTCTTTTGCTAAACTGGATGCAAATATAATGAACTATTGTCCATTTAAAACAGAAAGTATCGTTTTTTAATATTATTTAAAATTATTGAATAAGAAGTAACGATTCATCCATCATCTTAAATTTCAATAATCCTATTCTATTTTGAGATCTTCAAAAGGTCAATCTTGGATAAATACAGCAAAAGCCGGTTGTCATGAAGACAAACCGGCTTTTGAAATAAATTTGTAGTAGACCATACAATGAACTATTTTTTCGTATTCTCTACCCATTTCTCAAAATAGCCACGCTTGCTATATATAAAGAGAATTACTTGTTTTTAACCAGTCATTGGTGGTATCCACAATCCATCGGCAAACTCTGATGTAGATTTTGGCCGTATTGGAACAGCCAGTTCACGTAGGGGGCGTAACCAAAGTCTGTCCCTTGGTTATAGATACTACGCAACATCCACATGTAAGTGGAAACGATGTTGGGCCCCGGGAGACGCTCGTGCGTGATGTCGGAGAACTGGACGACGGGCTTGGTTAGATACTCGGAGTAGGAATGCAGGGCGTTCCTGTAGAGGTGGGCAGTAGAAAATCGGCCTTCCTCTTCCAAACGCACTATGCACTGATGTGCAAATGCGGTGAATGTAGTTTGTTTCATGGAATGAAACGATTCTGACAAAAGGGAGCGCTATAAAGGTTAAACCGACTGAATAGTTTCTATTAGTCCATTCTAAATACCACTGCAGAGGCGAATGGCATTTCTTTAGGACATGTTATCACGAGAGTATCATCTGTCTGCTTCCATTTGATTTTTCCGGTGTAACCGAGTAATGAAACTTTCTTGATTTCTTGCGTAAGGTAGCCAGCCTTCTTGCCTAGAGAATGGATATTGAGGGCCTGTCCACCTGTAGGAACAGCCATACAGAAGGCATAGAGCGCATTATTCTTGCCTACGGTAAAACGGATGTCCTGTGCGTTAAACTTGAATTCTGCATGTTTCTTGTTCAAGCCACCACCCGGCAGTGTTTTCAGTTTACCATTTACAATTTCACCTTCGCCAAGTGTCTTCCAAGCCTTGCTTCCATAGACAGCTTCGCCGTTTATCTTCATCCATTCTCCAACCTCTTCAAGCATCTTCACACAATCGTCTTCTATTGAACCGTCAGGACGCATACAGATATTAAGTGCTGCATTGCCGTCACGGGCAATGGCTTCAATGATAAAGCGGATCATCATACCCGAGTCGTAGGTGAATCCAGGGGCATAAAACCAGTCACCAATCGGTGCCTCGCGAATCCATGGTTGTGAAGCGTTGATTGTATCGGGGAAGTCGAATTCTGCTGTGTTCACTGTACCATTAGTCGGTTTTCTGAATTTGACGATACTGAAGGTATTCACCTCGCCACGACGCTTCAGCGTACGATTGTAGTAGTCGGCCATTACCGTCTGCATGGCATTACACTTATAGCCAGTCCCTGTTCCACTACCTGTGAATGGACCCTGTACCGTGCCATCGGTATAGATGAAGTCGGGATCGTAGTTTGCCACGACATCCATCATTCGCAGTGCCCACTGAGTGGCATACCACTTGGCATAATCAAGATGACGGCTGAAGATACCTGACTTGGGTGGTGACCATGGAGAATGTGCCTTCTCTTCAACCGTTTCATATTCGCGCAGGTCGATGCCGTAAAGCATACGTGGATCATAGCCTTCCCACCACTTTCCTTTTCCATCGGCAAGAGTCAGATGCCCGTCGTATGGAACGCCGGCCTTGTCACCTTCCTTATCGCTACCGAAAGCTGTTTGCCACCACCACCAGGTATACTCATGATGGAAGGTTACGCCATAGTGCATACCATGCTTATGACAAGCATCGACCCATTCACGGAGTAAATCACGCTTTGGCCCTATATTCACAGAGTTCCAAGGCTGATAGCGAGAGTTCCAGAGGTCGTAATTGTCATGATGCACGCCTTGAATCATCAGGAATCGTGCTCCTGCCTTTTGATAGAGTTCTGTAAGATATTCAGGATTGAATTTCGATGGATCCCAATCGCGTAACACCTCCTTGTAACCCTCTTCCGATGGATGGCCGTTGCGTTTGAGATGGTTCTGGTAGGCAAGGGTTCCCTCTGTGTAGAGCTTGCGGGCATACCAGTCGCCGCTCTCGCCCGCGGCCTGGGGACCGAAGTGTACCCAAATTCCGAATTTGGCGTCACGCAACCACTGGGGAGTGCCGGGATAGTTTTTTTCTATTGATGCCCAATTAGGCTGAAAAGGACCAGATGTAATAGGAATGTCCAGTTGAACCTCCTGAAACGTATTAGAATCGCCCATCTTGACCGTGCCTACCGGTAATGGCGCAGGAACGCTGGGGAAAGGGGGCAACACAGGCAAGTTGTCATCAGACGACTGCTGAGCAAAGGTGTTGGATACTGTCAAGAATGTGATTCCTAATACGATGATACGAGATACGAAATATGTATTTATTGCCATTTGGGACTAAAGTCTTCTATTTTATTTATTCTGCAATACCTTTCTCCGTAAGTGTGATGGGTTGGATAGTGCCGTCCTTGTTGAACTGCATATTTTCTACGCAGACCTGTCGGCGACAATCGCCACCAGGTTCTCCGTTGAGCATGTACGAGCCGTCGTGGTAGAAGAAGTACCATTTGCCCTTGAATTCATTGACAGAAGGATGGATGGTGAAGCCGTACTTGGCTGAGCTGGTGAGGAGACCGCGATAAGCCCATGGGCCTTTAGGGGATGTGGCCGTGGAATAGGCAATCTGCTCAGATTGAACACCTGGAGCGTCGGCAGCGTAGACATTATAATAGATGCCCTTACGTTTGAAGAGCCATGGGCCTTCAGAGTAATTGCGCAGCCCCAAGTGGAGTATCTCTCCATCTAGTTCAGTCATGTTTGGCTTGAGGCGAACAATGTAACAGTCGCCATTACCCCATGCCATCCATGGCGTGCCATCATCGTCAATAAGTACAGTCGGGTCGATATCTGCATTATTGCGGTGAGAATCGGTTGTCATGTCGTCAGTGATGAGAGGTGTACCGTCCTTACGGGCAGGGACGAATGGTCCTGTAGGTGAATCACTCACAGCCACATCGATCATGTGCCTGCCATTGCGAATATCGTCAAGGGTTGTATAGTAATAGAACTTCTTATCCTTTTCCACTACCTGCCCGGCCCATGCTCCATTGGGACTGGCATGGGGAAAGTCTGCGGCCTTAAGCACAGGACCGTGGCATTCCCAGTTAATCATGTCGTTGGATGAGTAAGCGATCCAACGAGACATATTGAACCATCCACCAACACCAGCATTGTCTTCGCCAACGTAGGCATAAATCTTGTCGCCAATTACTGTACATGCAGGGTCAGCTGTGAAACGGTCGGTAAAGATTGGATTCTGACCTTGTATACGTTTCTTGCCAGTACCTTGAATGGCAATATTCCTGATTTCACCATTAATAACCTGCAGTGAATTAGGAAATCCCCCTGGGAATCCATGACCAATAACCCAGCGCGTCACATCGTATGGAAGAGCAAAACCTGTGTAAGTGACCGACTTAGATTCTTTATATCCATTATCTGTAGTTTTAACGGTAAGCACGAGTTCTGACTGTTGCTTTTTCTCATTGTATGCAGATGTGACTCGAACATCGAACCACTTTCCCTTCGTCACCTTGTCTCCTGCAAAAATCCTGTGAAGTTTGCCATCACTATCCTTGACTTCTGTAAAGATCTGCTCAGGTCCCGGGTCATAACCTACGGTAAGATCTGCGAATATTTCGTCCTTTCGTCCATCCTTGCAAAGAAAAGCCTGTTCTGTAACGAGGGTGTGGAAACACATCGACATAGAGATGTCAAAATTCTGGCGAAAGTCTGCATAGAATAGTTTCGTACGATTATTTGTAACGAATTCCCTGGAGTCCATACAGACAGTGGTGTCACTTTTCTGAATACCGAAGTCGGCCCATCCACCCTGCACACTCGTCTGTGCTACAGATTGGGGTAGATAAAGGAAAGAAAGTAAGGCAACAGGAAGAGCTTTGATGCAACTTTGTTTTCTGAAAGACATAATCCTCATTTTATAATATTATTTTGTTGTTTTTATCTTTGAAAGTGCAAATATACACAATCTTTTCTACTGTATATATGCCATTTGTTTCAATTATATTCGAAATTATATCACAAATGCATATTTTAGGTTGATTTGATTCTAGTATTATTCATTATATCTTATTAACGCATAAAACTCTAGCAACCGACGGGTTCACCATCAAAACGGTCATTGACATAATCTCCATGAATATCAAGATTCAAATCGAACGAGCTGTTCAGACGAAAAGTGTTCAGAAGGCCAATGGTGGTGCTTACCTCATGGGACTGGGGATGCTGATAGGCCACCATTTGTAAAACAGCAAATATGCATAATTGATATTTTTTAGATGTAAAAACGAAAAAAAAGTTCTTTTTGACTATTTTTCTTATACTATATAGTAAATTTGCACCTAATTAAATGACAAAATATATACAAGGGCCGTTAAAACACAATTCGATACATGTATAGACGTTATCCTATAATAGCTTTCATGGCAAGCATCATGGTCTTCATTTCCGCAAACTCTTACGGAATAAATACCCGTCATGACATTTTACCTGACACAGTCACCATCTTAGGGGACAAATTCTATCCACCCTACGAACAATTAAACGACAACGGACAGCCTGAAGGATTTGCAATAGACCTCATCAAAGAGGTAATGAAACGCCTCAAGATACCATACACCATAAGACTTACTTCGCGTGATGAGATGACGAAAGAAATTCAATACGGCAATGTCAATCTGTATCTTGGCATGACCTATACCGAAGAACGAAGTAAACATGTGAAATATGGAACTATTCTTGACTATGTATTCAAGTGTGCCGCATTCCGTAAAGATCGGGAACAGATAAGCAGTTTTCAGCAGTTAAAAGGCAAACATGTCGTGACAGAAAAAGGGACATACTCGCAGGATCTTCTCCATCAGGCGGGTTACAAGGTAACAGCTGTCGAAACATTCAAAGATGCGTTCAATATGCTTGATGAAGGAAAATGCGATGCCGTCATGTGCAACAAGATGACAGTGGATTACATGATCAACGAAATGCACTATTCTAATCTGGATTACTACATTCTGGAATTCCAACCTGAGAAGTTCTGCCTCACAGGCAATAATGACCTTCTTCTGACAAAGATTAACCTCACTATTTATGATCTTAAGAAGGAGGGGCTATACAACAAGCTTGCAAATAAATGGTTTGTTAAGGAGCACAAAGTTCAAAGTATGCGAATATTCTATTTATGTCTCGGTGTGGCTATCCTTACTTGTCTTATCTTATTCATCTTTAACAGCCTGCTGAGAATGAAAGTAAGAAAAGCGAAGTGGAGACTTGAGAATGAAAGTAGCCGATTATCATTGTCTGTACATGCGGGAAATATTACCGTTTGGGGGTATGACGTTAAGCTAAAGAGATACTTCAATATTTATTGCAATTACTTTTCGCCTAACGGTGACACGCTTGAGAAAGAAATGAAGAACTATCATCCCGACGACAGACAACTGCTGGAAGATACGCTCAAACGTGCTTGTGAAGGTCACTCCACCAAAGAACCGATTCACGTCAGAATGGACCGCACCCACTCCGGTAATTGGCGTTTCATAGAAAAAGAAATGATACCTGTGGTTGACGAAAAAGATAATATAATTAGAGTTGTAGGCACGCATAAGGACGTAACCAATGATGTGCTGAAGCAAAAGCAAGTGGAAGACTATGCTAATAAAATCGATTACATTCTGAAATCGAGCGGCATCATCATCTGGAATTATGACATACAGACACATGCCACCATCGCCCATATATCTCGGAACAATAAAGTGGAAGGGATCGAACTTAAGAATATTATCAACTATGTGGATGAGGCAGACAAGAAGAATGCTATGGATATTATTCAGAAAATGGATAATCGTGAGATAGAAGATTGCAACGTTCGTATTAAATTTACACATACGAACTTCTCTTCACATGAGGCATATTTATCTTTTCATGCCACACCTATTCGCGACAAGAACGGTATCATTCAGTCATATAACGGATTGTGCCTTAACATCACCGATCTGATCGAAACGCAGATACAACTTCAGAAAGAAAAAGAGGAGGCGCTCAAAGCTGACAAACTGAAGTCAGCATTCCTTGCCAATATGAGTCATGAGATACGCACGCCGCTCAACTCTATCGTGGGATTCTCTGAGATGATGCCATATACAGATGACGAATCAGACCGGACAAGATTCTACGAGATTATCAAGAATAACAATGAACTGCTTTTACGCCTCATCAACGATGTGCTTGATCTGTCACGTATAGAATCTGGGAATATGGAAATGATCAACAAGCAGTTTAATCTGGAGAATATGTTCGACGATATCTGCAAGTCATTCGTCAATCAGATGCCGAACAAGAATGTAGAACTCATTTGCGAAACGCCTAAAATAGATTGTTTTATCAATGCCGACAAAGGAAGACTGACACAGGTGGTAACCAACTTTATCAATAACGCCAAGAAATTTACCGATAACGGCTATATAAAGATTGGTTACAGTACCATCCATAACGGTGTACGAATGTTTGTAACAGACACAGGACAGGGCATTTCTAAAGATAAACAGGAGAAAATTTTTGACCGTTTCGAAAAGATTGACCCGTTTATACAGGGAACAGGACTCGGTTTGTCTATTTGCAAAGCGATCATCCTAATGCACAGAGGAAAAATCGGTGTCGACTCCGAACCGGGAAAAGGTTCCACTTTCTGGGCATGGATACCTATAAAATACGAAATAGCCCCAAAGGATGAGATAAAATCTCTGATCTGAAAAAATATTAAATAATCATGATATACGACTTCGACAAAACGATCTCCCGCCATAACACTAATTCAGTGAAGTGGGATATCCGTCCCAGTGTGCTCCCCATGTGGGTTGCCGACATGGATTTTGAAACTGCACCTGCTGTAAAGGCAGCAGTGCAACACCGTGCCGAACACGGAATATTCGGTTATGTGCATGTCCCCGGTACCTATTATGACGCGATAATCAATTGGTTCAGTCGCCGTCACCACTGGCAGATGGAGAAGGAGTGGATCATCTACACCACGGGAGTCGTTCCTGCCATCTCTGCCATCATCAAGGCAATGACCCAGCCTGGCGACGGAGTGCTCATTCAGACACCTGTCTACAACTGTTTCTTCTCTTCCATCAAGAATAACGGTTGCAACGCGATTGAAAATGAACTCGTCTATCATGACAACACTTACACGATAGACTTTGAAGACCTCGAACGCAAAGCCTCCGATCCCTCTACCAAGGTGATGATTCTCTGCAATCCCCACAACCCTGCAGGACGTGTATGGAGACGTGAAGAACTGCAACGTATCGGTGATATTTGTATTCGTCATCATGTCTTTGTCATTGCCGACGAGATACACTGCGAATTAGTGATGCCAAGATCTGAATATATACCGTTCGCTTCTATATCGATAGAGTTTGAACAAAATTCAGCCACAGGTACTTCTCCAAGCAAATCCTTCAATATTGCAGGACTGCAGATTGCCAATATCACGATTTCAGACGACACCACCCGTCGTCGTATCAACCGCGCGATAGAGATCAATGAAGTGAGCCATGTCAATTCTTTCGGAGTAGAAGCACTCATCGCTGCATACAACGAAAGCGAAGATTGGCTCAGTCAGCTCAACACATATATCTATTCCAATTACCGATATTTTTGTGATTTCTTTGCCATAAACCTCCCCCATTTCCCTGTGACAAAACTCGAGGGAACCTATCTTGTATGGATCGATATTTCTAGTCTTAACAAACCATCTAAAGCTGTCATCAAAGAACTTCTGAATAAAGAGAATATCTGGCTCAACGAAGGCATTATGTATGGGAAATCAGGTGATAAATTCGTCAGAATCAACATTGCCTGTCCGAGACAGACGTTGAATGACGGATTGATGAGACTGAAAAGAGCTTGGGGATAAACCCAACAGAGAGAAAATAATCTTTCTTACACCCTTATTCTCACCGTGAACACACTGCCACTCCCTATCTGACTGTCTACGGTGAGAGTACCACCATGAGCTTCTACGAAATCTTTTGATATAGAGAGGCCCAACCCGCTACCCTGTACCTTTGTGCCCGGTACTCGGAAATAATGTTCAAAGATGCTCTCGTGATAGCGTGGGTCAATGCCCTTTCCGAAGTCACGCACGTACATCTCGACGTGAGTTTCGTCTTGTTGACGGGCACCGACTATTACACGTGCATGATCAGGAGAATAGCGTATGGCATTAGACAGAAGGTTGGTAAGTACCCAAGCTATCTTTTCACTATCGACGAAGAGTTTAGAAATACGGTTATCTTCAGGATAATCAACTTCTATGGAAATATTGAACTTGTCAGCCTGCACACGATTAGCTTTGATGGCGTAATCTATGAGTTCAATAGGTTTGGTTATGCGTGGTTTAAGCTGCAATTTGCCCGACTCCACCTGAGTCATATTCAGTAGTTCGCTAGTGATATTGAGCAGTCGGTCGCTGTTTTGCTTGATGTCTTCTGCCAGTTCAGACTGTTCCTTATTGAGTTTTCCTATACGTGAGTCTTCCAGCAGTTGGAGACTCATCTTGATGGCAGCCAGAGGTGTTTTCAGTTCGTGTGATATGGTAGAGATGAATGTTGTTTTCGCAGAGTCCCGCTCTTTAAATTCGGTTACGTTTTTGAGCATGATCATGTGATTTGTGTGGGCATCCGGGGATGACACGGCATTATTATCGGTCACCTTCATGTGGTCAATACTAATATATTTCACCTGAAAATAAGATTCCTTATCGTTGGCATAAATCTTGAGTGGTGCATTATCATAGACTTTCTTATCAACATTATCTTTCGATTGTTCAAGTCCGCGTATGAGTCGTCTCAATAAGTCGTTATCCAATGCCAACTGTCTGGCTGGCCTTGAAATGGCTTCATGACGTGAAATACTAAGGACAGAGAGTGCAACATCATTAATAAAAAGGATACGGTATGAAGCGTCAAGTGCGATTATCGGTTCAGTGATGCTGTTGATGAGTATCTCCATATTTTCGTTTGCAGCCATCAGTTCAGAAAGCGAACTGGCGTGATAGGCCGCGAGCTGTTCTGCCATCGTATTAAAGTTACGTGACACGTCATCAAATTCTTTCGTTCCGTAGAGTCCAAGCCGACGGTCGTACTTCTGGGCAGCGATGTCCTGTATAGCATCAAGCAGTTCCTTGATGGGTCGGGTTACAGAGGCAGGAAAGAACAGCCAGATGCTGATGCCTGTGAAAATACAGATACATCCGAGCATCGTTATCCATAAGAGTGCCCGCTCCATCCCCGGCTCAGCTGCGGGGCTACGTGGGTCAGTAGCTGTAAGTATCTGTACATTGATTACGGATACGACAACAAGGGCAAAGGTCATCATGACGAGTAGTCCTATTACAAGCGTAAGTTTTGTCTTTATGTTCATAGCGAGACGTTTTTATTGTTGGTATAAGTGTTTTGTTATGCAAGTATAATCAAATCTATTCTTTTCTGAGCAAGAAATTGCAGAAATTTGTTATATTTTCCTATTTTAATGATGGTATAAGGCATTTTGAATGACGGATGCCCAATACAGACGGTTGATATTTGGCGCTGGCTGCAGACATGCATGACCTCTTCGAGAATATTTGATGAAGAAGCCTGAATCACTTCGCCCCCAAGTTCTATGGTGAGCTGAAAATGACCGATGAGGTGGCGTTGCGAGGCCAATTCTATACGATCAGCACTTTCGGAAGGGCGACGCACATAAAGTGTGCAGAATGTGGCGTTGCGCTGTGCGGCTATACGTGCGGCACGTCGGATGATGTGACCCGGGGTGAGAGCGTTACTGCTTATACATGCCATCACGGTATGAAGCGCAGGATCTACAGAAGAGGAATGTTCGTTTTGCGCCTTGTTGGATACGCGTAGAGCAACTTCTCCGAGAGCAAGTGAACGCAGTTGGAGTATGTTATCCGTACTGAAAAAATGAGAGAGTGCGGTCTGGATCTTCTCCGGTTGATATATTTTTCCATCACGTAAGCGCTGTATCAGTTCATCAGCCGTCAGATCGATATTCACCACCTCATCGGCTTCGCGTAACAAACTGTCAGGCACGAGTTCGCGCACCTCAATGCCGGCTATCCGTCCTGCCTCCTCACTCAGACTTTCTATGTGCTGTATGTTTACAGCTGTAATCACATTGATTCCGGCGTCGAGCAGTTGTTCTACGTCCTGCCATCGTTTCTGGTTGTGGCTTCCGGGCAGGTTGGTGTGAGCCAGCTCATCGACAATGGCTACTTCAGGATGGCAAAGGATTACATTGTCGGTATCCATCTCTTCCATCCGCCGACCTTTGTAGAAGAGTTGTCGCCTCGGGATGACCGTAAGCCCGTGAAGTTGAGCCTCCGTATCATGTCGGCCATGGGTTTCTACGTATGCTATTTGCACATCTACTCCCTGATGCTGCATCTGATGGGCATCCTTAAGCATGCGATAGGTCTTGCCCACGCCGGCTATCATGCCGATGTATATCTTGAGTCGACCGCGACGTTGCCGGCGTATCATATCGAGGAAGTGCTCTGCGACGCGATCGTTGTTATTTGATGTGTTCATCATATTCTTTATTTCTATGTTCAGAATGAATTATATGCGGCCATGATTTTTTGTAAATTCATCAAGTCTGAGATTGAGACGCAGCACATTAATCCTCGCCGTGCCCATGATTCCCATCAGCGGATGTTCCACCGAACGGTCTACTAACCAGCGCACAGTCTGCACTGATAATCCGCGGGCTGCCGCCACACGTATTACCTGAATATAAGCACTCTCCGGAGAGATGTCGGGATCTAGTCCCGAACCACTTGCGGTGAGCATCTCAGCGGGCACATCGGATGAGCGGAGGTAAGGATGATTATGAAGAAAACTGTCACGTCGTGCAGCCACTTCGCCGAGGTATTTTACATTAGTTGGTCCTTTGTTGCTGCCTGCAGATGCCGACGCATCATAACCCTGATTCCCGGCACTCGAAGGGCGCCCCCAGAAGTATCTTTCACTGACGAAACATTGCCCCACATTGGCAGCTCCCACTATCCGCATGGTAGATTTCGATCCACCGGATACCATCACATCAGCTCGTCCCCCGTTAGGCCCTGCCACTCTGGCAAACAGCCACAGCACCAACACATATCCCACTGCAAGCACTACGCAGAATGCCAGTGTGAGCCTTATCGACTTCATCATATCCCCCATCACACTCTTGATCCAAATATTTTTTTTCTTATTCATAATCGTAATCCTTTATTTTATATCCGTCGGGCCTGTGCTAGAAGAACAACCCCACAATCATATCTATAACTTTGATGCCCACGAAGGGAGCGACCAAACCTCCAAAACCATAAATCAGCAGATTACGTCGCAGCAAAGCTGACGCGCCTACAGGCCGGTATTTAACACCCTGTAAAGCCAACGGGATAAGCATCGGAATGATGAGAGCGTTGAATATCACCGCCGAGAGAATGGCGCTTCTTGCACTATGTAACCCCATCACATTGAGGGCAGCCAACTGCGGTATGGCAGCCATGAAGAGTGCCGGTACTATGGCGAAATACTTTGCCACATCATTAGCGATCGAAAAGGTAGTGAGCGTGCCGCGCGTCATCAGGAGTTGCTTGCCTATCTCCACGATCTCGATGAGCTTCGTGGGGTCATTATCAAGATCCACCATATTGCCCGCCTCCTTGGCAGCCTGCGTACCACTATTCATCGCCACACCCACATCCGCCTGAGCCAAAGCCGGCGCATCGTTCGTACCATCACCCATCATCGCCACCAGTTTCCCCTGCTGCTGTTCACGACGGATATATATCATTTTATCCTCAGGCCGAGCCTCAGCGATAAAGTCATCCACACCGGCCTTGGCGGCGATGAAGGCAGCGGTAAGTGCATTATCACCCGTCACCATCACAGTCTTCACGCCCATCCGGCGAAGCCTTGCAAACCTGTCACTGATACCCGGTTTGATGATATCCTGTAGTTCTATCACTCCTGTCACATGACGGTCTACACTCACCACCAACGGCGTTCCACCGGCTTTAGTAATCGTTTCAATGATGGTCTGTGCCTCCTTCGGAAAGTCATAACCCGAGTCCTCAGCAATATGCCTCATCGTGTCGAAGGCACCTTTGCGTATCTCCATACCATCAGTAAGGTTGATGCCTGAGCATCGGGTTTCTGCGCTAAACGGTATCATCCTTGCACCAGTCGTAGGCAAATTAGCGGCAACAACACCCATTCCGCGTCCCAAATCGACGATAGACTTGCCCTCGGGCGTATCGTCACTCACCGATGATAGTACACACTGGCGGGCAAATTCTCCGGCATCCGTTCCGTCTACGGGATTAAAATGAGTAGCACGACGATTGCCAATAGTGATTGTGCCTGTCTTATCAAGCAGCAGCGTATCCACATCACCGGCCGTCTCCACAGCCCGTCCCGACTTAGTTATCACATTAGCCCTCAACGCGCGATCCATTCCGGCGATGCCTATGGCAGAGAGCAGACCGCCGATAGTTGTAGGAATAAGGCATACGAAAAGCGATATCATCGCTGCTATACCCACTGTAGTGCCGGCATACCATGACATGGGAACCAATGACACACAGACGATGACAAACACCAGCGAGAATGCCGCCAAGAGTATCGTCAGTGCTATCTCGTTGGGTGTTTTCTGCCGCGTAGCACCCTCCACCAAAGCGATCATCTTATCTAGAAAACTCTCACCCGGCTGAGTAGTCACCAGAACACGTATATGGTCGGACAGCACTCGGGTTCCGCCCGTCACTGAACTTCTGTCACCGCCTGACTCACGTATCACCGGAGCCGATTCGCCCGTGATGGCACTCTCGTCAATTGATGCCATTCCTTCCACGATTTCGCCGTCTGTAGGTACCATATCGCCTGCCGAGCATACAAACTCATCACCACGCTTTAGCAGTGCACTGCTTACAATCTCCCAACGGCATTCTGCTACGGATGAGCCACCAGCGACAACCCGTTTGGCTGGTGTATCCTCGCGTGTTTTTCTCAGACTGTCGGCCTGCGCCTTGCCCCGTGCCTCGGCAATAGCCTCTGCAAAATTGGCAAACAGCAGTGTGAGCAGCAGCACTCCGAACACCAGTAAATTATATCCGAAGCTACCAATAACAGGGTCTATTCCGCCATTCTGCCCGCCGACCGAAGCCGAACATACCGTAACTACAGCCATCACAGCAGCACAAATCTCTACTAAAAACATCACCGGATTTTTGATCATCACCCTCGGATCGAGCTTCCTCAGCGCCTGCCTGATGCTATCTTTCATCTGTCCCTTCTCAAACAGAGAAGCTGATTTCTTATTTTTCATATCCTTCTCACTTTTTTGCTTTGTCTATATATTCAAATACTCTGCCAGCGTGCTCAATGCCTGTGCCGGGAAGAATGACAGCGCTGCCACTATAAATATCACAGCAAACGTCATCACACTGAATGTAGCCGTGTCGGTGCGTAGCGTCCCGGCGCCCTCGGGTATAAACTTCTTTCCTGCCAGCAATCCCGCTATCGCCACTTGTCCGATGATAGGCACATAACGACCCAGTATCATCACCACTGCAGAGGATACGTTCCAAAACCACGTATTATCACCCAGCCCTTCAAAGCCGGAACCGTTATTAGCAGCCGACGAGGTGAACTCATACAACATCTCGCTTAGACCGTGATAGCCGTTATTACAGAGCCAGCCACCCTCACCTGCCACAAACTGGGGCGCCCTGACCCACAGCCAGGCTGCCAGCGCCGTGCCGGCAAGGATGAGAAACGGGTGAAGCAATGCCACTATCGAGGCTATCTTCATCTCACGCGCCTCTACCTTCTTGCCCAGGAACTCGGGCGTTCGTCCCACCATCAGTCCGCTGATGAACACAGCAATGATCAGAAACGTGAAATAGTTCATCCAGCCCACGCCCACGCCGCCAAACCACGCATTAGTTTGCATATTAAGCATCTCCACCATACCCGAGAGTGGTATCATACTGTCGTGCATACCGTTGACGGAACCATTCGACGTAACCGTCGTTGTGACGCTCCACAGAGCCGTGGCGGCAGCGCCGAAACGCACCTCCTTACCCTCCATGGCACCACCATGCTGACTGATGCCCATCCGTGCCAGGCGGGGATTGCCCGCCATCTCCTCGTGCACATTTACCACCACTCCGACCAGATAAGCAAACAGCATCACGCCAAAGATACTGTAGCCAAGCCGTCGCCGGCCCGTATAGAAGCCGAAGGCAATAACCATAGCCATCGGTATGAGCAATATCAAGATGCACTCAATGACATTGGTAAGATAATTAGGATTCTCAAGCGGATGAGCAGAATTGGCACCGAAGAATCCGCCGCCATTAGTACCCAGTTGCTTAATCGGCACAACTGCCGCCGCAGGCCCTTGAGATACATATTGGGTGGTGCCTTCGAGCGTAGTCACTTTCATCTTGCCATCAAATGTCATCGGCACGCCCTGCAAGATCAGTACAAAACCGACTATCAGCGACAACGGCAGCAATATGCGCGTGCAGCTAATCACCAGCAACTGCCAGAAATTACCGATCGTCCGAGTAGTCTTCGATGCCAAGGCCTTCATGATTCCGGCCATACAAGCCATTCCCGTGGCAGCGGTGACAAACTGGAACAGCATCACCACTGCCAGTTGAGTGAAATACGTCAGTCCGCTCTCGCCGCTATAGTGCTGTAGATTACAGTTAACCAGAAAACTGATGGCCGTGTTCAATGCCTGATGAACCGTCTGTCCGCCGTTACCGTCGGGATTAAGCGGGAGCCATCCCTGTGCCATAAGCAACACTATCGCCCACACAAACCAAAAGAGGTTCACCGTGAGCATCGCCCTGAGAAACTGTTTCCAGTTCATCTCCTTATTTGGATTGATACCACTCACCCTGTACATAAACCTCTCTACAGGTTTCATGAAGTCAAGGAAAGTCTTCTCTCCCTTATACACCCGTGCGATATAACGGCCCAACGGATAGGCAAGCCCCACCATCAGTACGATTTGAACTATCACTCCTAGAATCTCTGTATTCATATTCTCTTTACTGTTTTAAAATTTATCAGGCCTTATCAGCACATAAAGCATATAGCCGAACATGATGATACTGATCATAAACATAATCAAATACATAATCTCAATCTCCTATTCTTTAAATTTTGTCGAACCAGCCGACACACTTGTAAAACAACGCGAAACATGCCACTCCTCCAAGAGTGCATAGCAGAAACTCCATAGCGAACCTTTCCATCATCTTCTTTTTTATTTTATTTGTTATAATTCTATATAATCACCACAGCCGGTATTCTGCAATGAGTAATACCAAATGTGTGCCAGAAAAGGTCATCTCACGATAACATGCTGCATGATAGCGCATTAAACTTCTATCCCATCAGCCACGCCACCAGCCACCCTACCATAACGGAAGGCTTACCCTACCATTATGAAAAGCTATGCAGATTAAAAACGAAGAATTCTTTGCCGTCTGCAAAATAATACCTATTTTTGCAGACGCACGTAAAAAAAATGGAACAAACAGAGATATGAATACATTACTGATTATAGACGACGAACCGATCATCCGCAAACTACTATCACGGATGATGGAACTGGAGGGTTACGAGGTGACACAGGCCCCCGACTGCGCTCAGGGTATACGTCAACTTCAACAGCACAACCCGCAAGTCGTGCTATGCGACGTATTCCTACCCGACGGCAACGGCGTTGAGATGGTGAAGCGGATAAAATCAGCCGCTCCCCTCTGCGAAGTAATATTGCTCACAGCCCATGGCAATATTGCCGACGGAGTGCAAGCCATCAAGAACGGAGCCTTCGACTATATCACCAAAGGTGATGACAACAATAAGATTATACCCATCATCAGCCGCGCAATGGACAAGGTGAACCAAAGCGCCCAGTCTGCTGAAGGAAATACCGTCGCCGGCAGTGACAGATGCAATGCAGTAAAATCGGACATAGCATACTCATTTGAAACTATCATCGGAAAGTCGCGACAGCTGATTCAGGCTGAGGAACTGGCTAAGAAAGTGGCCAAGACCGACGTTACCATATTGCTCACAGGTGAGACAGGCACCGGCAAGGAGGTCTTCGCGCAAGCCATTCATCATGCGAGCAATCGCAACGGATCTCCAATTATGGCAATCAATTGTTCGGCATTCAGCAGAGACTTGCTCGAAAGTGAACTTTTCGGCTATCGTGTAGGCTCATTCACAGGTGCCGCCAAAGATAAGAAAGGACTCTTAGAGGCCGCAAACCACGGTACCCTCTTTCTTGACGAGATTGGAGAAATGGCGTATACGCTTCAGGCAAAAATACTGCGTGTGATAGAATTAGGAGAATATATAAAAATTGGTGACACCAGTCCCTCAAAAGTGGACGTGAGGATTATCTCGGCCACCAACCGCGACTTGAAAGCAGAAATCGAGAAGGGCAACTTCCGTGAAGACCTTTACTATCGTTTGTCAGTCTTTCCTATACAACTGCCCCCATTGCGTGAGCGTCGCGAGGATATACCGTTGCTGGCACAATCGTTTCTAAACCGTTATGCCAGTAAACTGGGCAAGCGTATCGAGGGCATGAGCACCGATTTTGTCCATGCTATCACGAATGCCGAATGGAGAGGCAACGTGCGTGAACTCAAAAATGTGATGGAACGTAGCGCCATCGTTTGCGACACCAGTCTCACCCTGCAAGACTTGCCGCTCGAACTGCAGCAAGATCCCTCTTTCTCCAACAGTTCATCCGACCCTTCACCATCTCCCAGCTTCGAACTATCCGCCATAGAGCGTCGCCACATCGCCCGTGTGCTACAATACACAAACGGCAACAAGACTGAAGCCGCCAGGCTCCTGAAGATCGGACTCACCACTCTTTACAGAAAGATCGATGAATATGGGTTCTGAGTTACTTCTACACTAAAGTAATCCCTTATTCTTCAGTGAATTCAACACTAATTATTCTCACTCCACTTATTACATTGTGTCATGATCGTATTTAGTGTATCTTCTTCACCTTCTAGGGGATATTTATACCTTTTTGATAGTTGCCTGCTTACCATTACCACACTTTATTCTACCCCAATAATGTTCTTTTCAGTCATGCAAATTATTACGAAATAGACACCGTCGTTATATCCGTGCAATAAAGGCGCAGACAGATGGAATGCTGTATTGGGCTCGAAATTTATTGGTAGACATTCACATCTTGTTATTCTATTCTTTGGTATGGGTATACATTCTTGAAATTACGATTTAAATATGAACCGATTGAAGGTGCATTTTCTAAAGCATTATATTCATATTCTGGAACATTAGAATATGAATACAATGTCCCATTAAGGAATCTCACATAAACAATTTGATTTTCTTGATCATACCCAAGTTCAGACACATTTGACGAACTTACAGTGTGCATTTCTGGATAATTCATTTCTTTTCCTCCTTTAATTTTTGATTTCTCCAAAGAGTTAATAACTCTTTATAATCTGTTTCTGTTATTTTGTTCTCTAATAGCCATTTCTCTGAGACCTTAGGATCTGCTCCTTTGGGAGCATCTGATAATTTATAAAATTGAACTCTTGATGGTATTTTCACTCCCTCACCAGAAATTATGCCTTCTCCTGTTCTTAAACTAGGTAACAAATCTACCATAGTTTGTAATTCATCTTGCATAGCGGAACGTATAAAATTTCTGTCTTTAGCATTATTCATTCTCAACGCTATAATTGTTCCGCACTGACTTAAAACGGTTTCATCCAATTCTGAAGGACGTTGTGTTACTAAGGTTAAACCTACACCATATTTACGTCCTTCCTTTGCAATTGTCTGAACCGTCCTTGATGATATTGATTTTTCACCTGCTTTTAAATAATTATGTGCTTCTTCAAGAACTATCAATAGGGGTTGTTCTTTGCCCCCATTTGGTAAATTTTGTCCCCAAAATAAAGCATCATAAATAATTTTTAATAGTGTACCGGAAATAGATGTCATTAATTCTGATGGAATCCCAGATAAATCAAGTATCGTAATCGGTTGCTTTCCCCCTATCCATTCAAATAGCAGTGAACTTAGATCTTTCGTTACTTTTCCATCACTATCTGGAGAATAATCACCAGCATTGAATAGAAAATTATAAGTTGAATCTTTTAATTTAAGTCTTACGCTATTAAGAAAATTCAGTATTCCTTTGGCTTGATTATTTAGAAATGGACTTCCTCCACCTGCACTTGCTGGCTGATATTCATTAGATATTAGTAGTGAAGCATTTCCCTCAACTGTTTTTTCTGTAATTGATTCAGGGTTTCCTCTTAATGTATACGTTCGTCTCTCAAAATCATCTAATCTAAACCACAATTCTTTAATATTAAATGGGACTGGACTATTAGCCGTGATTAACTCATCTTCAATATTTAAGCCATTCTGTTTGGCTGTTTTTTTCTTGGCCTTTTCTATTTCTGATCTAAAATATTCCCTGTTTTGATCAGTTAGATTTCCAGAAAAAATACTTAATAATTCATCAAATGGCAAAGCCCAAAATGGAACATATAATTCTTTTTCCCCATTTTCTATATCAGCTCTAATTTTATAAACGACACTATTTCCTTTTAAAACACTATTATATTCTCCGTGTGGATCGATAACCAAGATACGAGAACTTTTAAAATTTTTATCTGCAATAGCTTTGAGTAAAACGCCAACTGCGTTTGATTTTCCACTACCAGTAGAGCCCAAAATAGCAGAATGTCTCGAAATGAGTTTATCCAGATCAATTTTTGCATTTAAACTTTCCGAAATACTTATATTACCAACTGTTATTGAATTATTCTCATCATATCCACCGTATACAACATTTAAATCCTCGATAGTGACTAAATGAACTTTATCACCAGTTGTAGGTGATTGGGAAACACCACGTTCGAACTTTTTACCAATCTGCTCTCCAATTAAAGCAATCGTTAGAAACTGTTTGTTAGCTAGTTTAGAAAAGTCTTGCTCTTCTATTTTTAATCTTTCCGGTATAGCGGAAGCTCCTATTTGTGTAACTATTCCGAATAGATTAGCATATCCTAACGGCACTTTAAGAAATGAACCGATTTGTCCAATTCTATATACAATACCATTAATAACTGGCATATTGGATTTCATATTATCCGATAATTGCACCGAAATTGTGTTACCACTTACACTTACAATTTCGCCAATTTCAGTTTGCTCACATCTCATATTTTATTCTCATTTATATTTGGGAAAATCATACATTGTAAGAACTTGACAAATTTTTCAAAATCTGGTAAAATCAACTCACCTTCTCCTGTCCAACCTTGTTTAAGTTCCTTATTCTTTTCATCTTCATCATTAGAATAAGCATCTTCATCATAGTATGTGTCAATACTTATAGAATCATCTTTATCTGGTTCTCTTTTTAATCTCCATATTCCATAGACCCCACCAATAACTGCGCTGCGCATACCAAATACGGACAGTTGACAATTACTTATAGCAATCTTTGCCATATCAGAATCTTCTGTTAAACAATAACAATATTTTTTTTCATTTTCGTCCCATTCTTTATCATATAACAAAACATATACATGTCCAAGTGGATTCTCCAATAATGCAGTATTAATTCGTTCGTTAATATGCTCATCTCCAAAAGAATAGCCACATACAATCAAAATAGTATCTGGCTGTTTAATAAAATTTGTTAATCTGTCTCCCAATGCCGTATATGGCTGTTTACGAGAATGATCGTATTTCAATGTAGATGGATAGATTAAGATATCCTTGGAATCAGGAGATTTTCTTAAAACACGCTTTAATGTTTCATCATAATGCCATCCAAGTGAGCCATGGATCTTCCATAATTTCGTCTGATTTGGTAAAAATGATAAATCATCAACAGCCTCACCATCAAAAAAAGGTTGGTAACTACCAGTAAACCCATCATAATAAGATAAAGCATGGTACTCAAATGCAACTTCGAAAAGGAAATCATAATTAGTCGTAAAAATTTCTATTGCCGACTTTCTATTTGCCTTTTTTATCCATTCTGCAAAAGTAGAATGAACTAATTTTTTTGCTTCAACTTTATCTTGAATTCCAACTAAATTATGAATTTGCTCTTTAATTGATTCTATTAAACTCTTAATTTCTTTTTTGTCTAAATCATTTATTTTGCCATTACCTATAACCTTTTTCTTTAATTCAAGTTTAGTTAGTAAAGTCTCTATTGTATAAACTTTTTGATCTTCTTCAATTTCTTTTTTTATTTCTTCTATCGGCTTTTTATATTTTCCTTCTTTCGTTAATTCAGTTTCAATAATTTCTGTCATTTTTCTTATTGCAGGAATATATGATTCTTTTGTTGTTGGATTTTTTACCAAAGACGTACCTGCTCCAAATAAAAAGCCTATCTTCTTTTTATCAGAAACTAATAATTGTTGCAAATTCCGAATATATTCAGAAGGGTCGTGATATTTTTTATTATCTTTATCCATATCGTATTAAATTTATATTTGTTATATTTATTTTACCCTCACATCTCCACTCATCAGCTTTGGCAGCAATGTCTCACGAAGTTGAGAGATATCATCTAATCTTATCTTTTGCCAATTACTCATCATATTTTTCCTTTCGTGGTAGCTTTGGAGTGTTCTTCTCGAGTAGTTTTTCCTCTTTCGCTACTCTGCGCTCAACCTTTTTTATATCTTCTGCGGGTGGAAGGTTCTCAGGATGGATGCCTCGTTGTCCCAACATATCTCGTACACTCTTATTATTTTGAACATGTTCTCCAGTTATTGGAGCCTCGCCATATAAATCCTTTTGTTCTACATTATAGTTGGTCATTTCCGTTGCAAGATTCTTTGCTGCGATGGTTAATGTTGGAAGATGATCTGCGAGAGCACCACTTTTAGCCCCTAAGCGCTGTTTCATCTGTTCTGTATTTACTCCTCCAAAGAGTGCAGTGTCACCTTTTGAACGAATACGTCCAAATCCCTTGTCATCAACTCCTCGTTCATATATATTTTGACTAAGTTGTTTTTCCGATGCACGAAGTCTTTCTCTCGTTTCTAGGCGAGACAGTAAATTTAGGCGTTCCTCGATAATTTCAGCCCTGCGAGTTTGGACGGCAAAATAGCTTTGTGCGAAAGCTATCTCCTCTTTCTTGGGATCTCCATTTTGTGCAATCAGATAACATGCATAACGAGTAAGCATAAAATCATTTATAGGGCGTTGTGATCCGCTGCCCAGCATGACCATTTTCGTGAGGTCACGAAAATGGTCTTCAGTACTGATTGACTGAGTTTTACAAGAATCTATGGCTCTATTGACAGCCACAATAAAATTCTCCCATCTGGCATACCCCAACACAGTTTGCAAATCTCTTGCATACCACACTTCAACAACGGTCCCATCATCACCAACAATCTTATTAACAATGTTGTCAAACGTGGTCTTATATTGATTTATTTTCTGAATATCCATATCTATTATTAGATTTTATATACAATTGTTTCTTTATCTTTTCTTCGAGCAAATGGCTCAAGTCAAACTTGCTCGATAGTTCGACCATAAGTCATACCATATTATAATCACTTAACATGCAAAGATATTTAATTCTCGGGAATAAAAAGAATCATTATTGATTAAAATCATAAAATACTACAAAATTCTTTATACTTTGTGTTATTTCGCTTCTTTTTGCTACTGATATCCTTATCATGTGGTAAGCATTGTAGACATTGCTCCTTACAAGTGGCATTCCCAATTGATTGAGGGTTCGGCCAATCATAATTTATCTGCAATATTTGGCGAATGTGTATAAATGCGTTCATTGAGGGCTGTATTAATTTGTCGTTCCAATTGACGGGATGACAACCGGACATGGACGCAAAGTTGAATATAGAATAGCCGTTCTTCTGTCTATTTAGTTCTTGACATAATGAGGAAATTATTGGTTCAACTGATTTCTCTCAGCAGTGCTGAGAGTTTTTCGTCTGCAGTGAAATATGTATCTGTTTCTTCAGAGATATAAAATAAATTTGTCTCCACTCATAGCCTTAATCTTTTGATTATCACCGACTAATCCGTGGAGACAAATTTCAGGGGAATGCCCCTGCGGGAATTATATCCTCACCACCCGGTAAGCATTGTAGGCATTGTTCCTTGCCAGCGGCATCCCTAACTGAGTGAGGGTGCGGCCGAACACTTTGCGGGTAACATCACGCATGACTTTGCGATTCCTTTCGCTCAGGTCGCGAATAATCTGATCGGCCGTCATTGGAGTACACTCTTCGCTATCCTTTGCCGCACGGAAGAACTTCAAGAAGAGGTTTTCTATAGGTGATTTCACGTAATAACGCTGGTTGACCTGCTGCATCTCCCGCTCCATCTCCTTATCGAAATAATATTGACAGCCACTCTCTACCTCCGACAACAGCTGGGCATAGAGTTGGTCGTACTCAATATCGTCAACGCGGATCATCCCGTCAGGCTCCAGAATCAGGAAACGACGGCTGCCACTACGGTCGTAAAGCAGTTCGCGAGTATTGCTGGTACCGACAAAAGAGGCAATTCGCGGCAGACGATTGAAGTTCTTCTTATAGGCACCGATGAAGCTCGGTTTCATGGTCTGCATGATGGTCTTCAGCATCGGCATCTTCTTGGGATTCTCCTTGTCGAACTCATCCATATTCACGATGGCATACTCCACCATCTTACGCTGCGCATTACCCTTGGAGTTGAGGGAGAAGTCATCGGTGTAATAGTCAGTCAACTCGGGTGGTAGCAGACCGCGCAGAAACGTGCTTTTCTGCATACCCTGTTTCAGCGAGACCAATAGGAGCATGACACTGTTGGCACGGCTTTTGTCCATGCCCAGCCACTGCGCCACGACAGCACGCAACCAGACACGACCCATCCGCTGACAATAGTCGGAGCCGTTGATTCGTCCCAGCACTTCTTCCACCCGGTCGCGACCGTCCCACTTGCCACGGATACGGTCCAGATAAGCCGTCACAGGCGAATACTCATCCGAGAAACGCGAAGCGATAAATTGTTTGACATAACGGTCAAGACAGAAGATCTTTGCATTCTGCATTTCACCAATGATCGTGTTTAGTTCACGTTCGTTGATGACCAGGAACTTAGCATCAGTCCCGTCGGCCTTACGACGGTACTCATCTACGTCGGTAATAATGTTACGCCGGAACTCATAAGTGTCCGCCACAAAATCCTTCATCTTCTCGATGGGCCAGAGATAACGCTGAGCACTAAGCTCTCGTCGGTTCGTTTCGTCCTCATTTTTCTTATTCTTGAGGGCGTCAATCTGTTCTCGAAGCAGAACGTTTTGATCTTCGAGCGCTACACGGCATTTCATGTCGCCTAGCATCTTATACGCTTTGGTTATCATTTCTAACATGCTGCAAAGGTAGCACATTCCAGCCCTTCCCTCAAAGTGATTTTGCGGCTTTATGAGGTCAATATCAGTAAAAACTTTTTGATTAGCTTATGCCATCCGGGAGCTTATCTCCGGTCGTCCGAAAGCATAGCTCCCGCTATTTTCCCCTACAGGGGAAAAGATCTACCCCTATAGGGGAAAAGATGTGCCCCTGTAGGGGAAAATACCCAATGCAGTGCTTCCGGATATCGGGAGCACTGCGTTAGAATAATCTCTGATGAATGGTCAGATGATCCCTATTCTATTTTTGGATTTGATCAAAGACTCTTACCGAAAGGATGAAAGTGCTTTAGGCGACCAACAGTCGTAACCTGCAGCCGTGCGTTGTCGCCGGTAGACATCTCCGTGAGCATTGTCCTGGCTCTTTTGGGAGAGACGACAAACAGATCAGAGAATTGTTTGACGGTGATGAAAGCATTTTCAGAGAAGTATTCATATAGTTTCTTGCGCAAGGTGCTTTCGTCGGGTGCGGGATTGAAATCCTTGGCTATCAGCTGGAACTTCTGACCCTCACGCACACACTTATTGACAAAACTCTTTTCGGGCAGAAAATCCACGCCACAGACATACACATCATCAGAACGTATATTCCTCGGATCTTCAACAAACTTCTTGTCACGCAGACTGATTTTCAAACTAAGATAACCCAGTCCCTGAAGGTGTACACGATGATTGCTAGCCAGCAATCGTGCCGACTCGCTGACGATCGCTTCCATCACTCCCTTGACATCCGACTTGGTGGCACCGTTGTTTTTCTCTATATCGTCACAGAAAACTTCAAACTTAACTGTTTCCTGAAGGGTTCTGGAGCGTACGTGGTACAGTGGTTTACCATCTTTTCCTTTTATGGCCGATTTATATACGCCATAATCCAATGTATCTGTTTTCTTCATTTCTATTTTGACATGATTAACATACACAAAGGTAATCATTTTTCTGCATGCCGGCAATGAAATGAGAAATAAATATTCAGGTTTAGACCGACGATTTATTTGATTCCACGGTAAAGCTTTTGAATATCAATAGGATAATCGCATCGGTGGAATCAAATGAAAATGATGACATCATCATATAAAACAAGTCTGAAACTATATTTATGTACCAACATTGCCCTATCTTCTTATCACCCTACCGGCCATCTGATAATTGGCTACGGCACGATTCAACAAACCTTGATCAATAGGGATCTCTTCGGCACCTGTTTTCAGAGAATACGCTACAGGCACTACCTTAAACTGCTCTTGACGACGACCAGCTGAAAGCACGACCATCTTGCCATTCTCGACATAACCCAGATTCTGATAAGTTGCAGCAAGAGCACGGGGATGATACGAAGGGGAAAGTACATTCTGCCCGAAGAAACGAGAGGAATAGCTCATATTGAGCAGTCCGAAGACAGTTGGCATGATATCTATCTGAGACATTAACACTTTATTCACTGACGGTTTGATGAAGCCCGGAGCATAAATCAAACAGGGGATATGATATTCCTGAAGCGGAATCTCTGCACTTCCTGCACTCGACGCACAATGGTCGGCAGTAATGACGAATACGGTATTCTTAAACCAAGGCTGCCGCTGTGCTTTCATCAGGAACTGACCGATAGCATAATCAGTGTATTTCACCCCGCCTTCACGGCACTTCCTTGCCGAAGGAATATCTATTCTGCCATCAGGGTATGTGTACGGACGGTGATTGCTGACGGTCATGATATTCACAAAAAACGGTTTTTCGCTTTTTGCCGCCTGGCCCATTACGCTCAGAGATTTATCAAACAAGTTTTCATCACATACGCCCCACACGGTACTGAAGGTCGATTCTTTCTTTGTAAAATCAGACTGGTCGACCACCTTGAATCCATTGCCACTGAAGAATGTCTTCATATTATCAAAATAGCTGTCGCCACCATATATAAAGAGTGATTCATATCCCTTTGACCGAAGCATGCCGGCAGTCGTATAAAGTCCACCGTTATCCTTTTGCTTGATGACGCTCTCTCCCGGACTGGGCGGAACGCACAGAGTGACAGCCTCAAGACCACGGACAGTGCGATTGCCTACAGCATATAAATTGTCAAAACAGAGACCTTCCTGCATGAGACGATCAAGGTTAGGGGTCAGGTTCTGAGTGTTTCCGAAATGTTTCAGGAACTCACCGCTCATGCTCTCGATCGTTATCAGCACGATATTCTTATGAACCTCCGGGAGACGGCACTGTATCTGCTGCAGATGACCGGTGTGCATTCCGTACTGTTCTTTCAGTGTTTTTTCTGCCTCCTCATCGGAGATCTTCGTATAGAAATCATCATAAGAGAGTTTATTGCTGAGAAAAGCCTGACAGAACTTCACACAGCCGTTGGCCTGTAACTCGTTGACATAATTATTTTCACCATGCTGGAAGGAGAAGTTAAGCAGCAATAACCCGAATGATGCTGCCGATAAGATGAGGTACGAAACAGTCCTCACAATCTTATCGCGGAGTGAAGACATCTTCGTAAACGCTGATTTTCCCGTATGGCGAAGTAACGCGTAAGAGATGCCGGCCGATAATAACACGACAACGGAGATGAGAGGCACCATCGGATATGACTCGAAGAAATTGCCGATGACTTCACTGGTATATACTAAGTAATCGACAGCGATAAAGTTGTAACGCACGCCGAACTCACTCCAGAAAAAATATTCGGCAATGACATTAAATACAATACATAATATATAAATGAAAAAGACCAGATAATAGGAGAACTGACGCCAACGCTCACGGACAGAAGGCACGAACAGACGTATCGAGTAACTTGCGATACGGTATAATAGGATATAACAGATGACTCTGGTGAGCGAGGCATTAAACTCACGGAGCGGTGTGTTGAAGAACTGTAGGATGACATAAGTGACGATTAACAGTCCGCAAACGACGTACGACCACGGGCGGCGATACTTCTCTTCTGAGAAAAACAAGAGGAACAGACCAAAGAACGAGAAACTGATGATCGCAAAAAACGCGTCATTCAATATTCCCAGTACAAAAATCTGAAACCATCCCACAGGAGAATAGTCAACAACGGTCGTTGGATTAAACAGGAGAACAATTCTGAGAATCAACCCCATAACAACAACCATACTCGATATCTTGAGGAACGAAGATATAGACAGACTGGCAATTTTATTCTTTTCCATTTGGTCTTACGTTAGAAATAGGCGCAAAGATAGTATAAATTAATATAACTGCCAATGGTATTTTTGGATTTTATCGTAAAAAAAAATACCTTTGTGGTATAATTTATAACAAGATAAGAAATGAGACGTATCAGATTGCTATTTTCTCTACTAGTGGCATGCACCGTTTGTCATATTCAAGCCACAGATGCACTGAGAGTTAAGGAACTGAAGTTGAGCAACGGCATGACCGTATGGCTCAACGAAGATCACAGTCAACCGAAGGTTTTCGGGGCTGTCGTAGTGAAGGCGGGAGCAAAGGACTGCCCGAATACCGGTATCGCACATTACTTTGAACATATCATGTTTAAAGGTACTGACAAAATAGGCACCACGGATTATGCAAAGGAGAAGGTGTGGCTCGACTCCATCGCCACTCAATATGACCTATTGGCAAAGACGAAGGATGAACAACAGCGACTGGAGATTCAGAAGCATATCAATCAGCTGAGTATCAAAGCATCCGACTATGCCATCCCCAACGAATTTCCACGGCTGATATCGAAATACGGCGGTTCGGGACTGAACGCATCGACATATTATGACCTCACCGAGTTCCATAACACTTTCTCTCCGCAATATATCGAACAGTGGTTATGGTTGAACAGCGAACGGCTTATTCATCCTGTCTTCCGTCTCTTCCAAGGCGAACTGGAGACAGTCTACGAAGAAAAGAACATGCGCTCTGACCAGATGATCATACCACCGTACGAGAAGGCTTTCGAAAAGTTCTTTGACGGGCATCCATACGCCTATCCACTGATAGGCAGCACGGAAAATCTGAAAAGTCCGAGGCTGTCGGAGATGGATAAATTCTTCAAGAAATATTACGTAGCCGGCAATATGGGACTTATCCTCTGCGGTGACTTCAACAGTGACTCTATCGTGCCGATACTTGAAAAGACCTTCGGAAGAGTTGTGAAAGGGAATGTCGACGACCGTAATATCCAGACACCAGCACAACTGCATGGCAAAGAGATCGTAAAGATAAAAATTCCATTACCGATCATTAAAGCAGAAGTTGTGGCATTCCGTGCACCTGCGGATAAAGACAAAGACACAGAAGCACTCGACCTGGCTGTGGCATTGCTATATAATAAATATGGTACAGGATTTCTGGACTCACTGACCTCGGCACATAAGGTTCTTGAGGCGGGCGCGATGAGAGCGTCTCTGAACGATGGCGGAGGCGTAGGTTTCGCGTTTGTGCCAAAGATTCCATTCGGTTCACGCAAGAAAGCAGGCAAGATGGTTTGGGAACAGATTGAAAAACTGAGAAAAGGTGATTTCTCCGTCAAGACCCTTGAAGCTCTGAAGCTGGCAAAATCACGCGATATTCAAAAAGATCTGGAGAGTATCGACAGTCGTGCCGGTGAGATGATGAATATATTCTCACAAGATAGGACATGGGACGATTATCTACAGCAAACTGAGACCGTTAAAAATATCACGAAAGCGGATATCGTCAATGTGGCAAATAAATATTTCAATGATTCTTATATCGATTTCGTTAAGAAATTCGGGGCTTATCCAAAAGACAAAGTGAGCAAACCCAACTTTAAACCGATAGTGCCGAAGAACTCGAACGCGCAATCTGAATATGCGAAAAAACTGGAACAGATTCCTTTAAAAGATATTGCTCCACGCCTGCTAGACTACAACCGTGATGTGGAAACTAAGGCATTGACCAAACATGTAACTCTGTACATGAAAAAGAACCCAGTAAACAATCTCTTCTCGTTCTCTTTAATTTATCACAAAGGTACATTATGCGATCCGAAACTAAGTGCACTGGAATCATACTTGTCTGATATCGGCACAGACTCTCTCTCGAAGCATGAGTTCGGACAAGCCTTGCAACAGCTCGGTACGACGTTTGAAACCTCGGCAGAAAATAACAGTTTCGATATTACACTATCGGGAATAGACAGCAATCTGGCATCATCGCTTCAGCTCCTTCGTCACTTTATGGATCATGCCAAGGCCGACAAGGAGAGTATGAAAACACTGGCTGCCGCATATAGGGTGAATGACAAATCTTTCATCAAAGATGCTGATAACGTGGCCGATGCCATCACCGAAAAGATTGCTTACGGTGATAAGTCTGCCTATATCAACCACGTGTCGGCAGCAGATATTAAGAAGATAGACGGTAAGGAACTTATCGAGTTATTCAAGGAACTGCAGAAGAGCGAATGTTCAATCGTTTACAGCGGCCAACTGCCGACAAGCGATGTGGAAAATGCAGTAAGGGAATATATGCCGATCAACGGGGCGACACTCCCAGCCTCTATCGTTTACAGACCGATGCAGACCATTGAGAAACCAACGGTATATATATTCGACATGCCAACGGCCAGACAAACGAAGATGAAGACGTATCAGACGGTCAAACCGTGCACCACAGACAGTGAGAAAGCGAAACTGAAAATATGGGGCAGTTACTTCGGAGGGGGATTTTCTTCACTTCTCTTCCAGGAAATACGTGAGTTCCGTTCTTATGCATACAGTACCCACGGCTACGACCAACAACCGCCAATCATGTTTGCAGCCGACCGCTCCGCATATATCACCGAGTTAGGCACTCAGAACGACAAGACTTTACTAGCACTCGGCATCCTCGACAGTCTGTTCCGCGACATGCCTTTGCGTGAACAGAATATTGAAGCGGTAAAGCAGGAGGCCATCAACCGCATCAACAATAACTATCCGTCGTTCCGAAATATCGGAAGCATGATAGCAACCAATAAGAAACTCGGATACAACGAAGACCCAAATACTGAAATAGTAAAAATCACCCCACAGTTGAAGATGAGTGATATCGTCTCCTATTACAAAGATAACATTCAGAACCGGCCACGGGCTTTCATCATCGTAGGAAACAAGAAGAAACTACCAATGAAGCAACTTGCCAAATACGGGAATATCGTTGAACTGAAAAAGAGTGATTTCTATAGGTAATAGAACTATAAGAACAGAAAACATCACAATGTCCACTTTCAACAGGGAAAGGAACATTGTGATGTGCAATGATGTTTAAATAAACAGATTCATATTCGCGCCTTCGGCACGTTCGAGATATGTGGCTACACCACCAAGCTCGACATTTTCAAGAAGCTCTTCTTTTTTTACTCCCATCACATCCATACTCATGGTGCAGGCAATCATCTCAACGCCGTTATCAATAGCTTGCTGGATCATTGATTCAAGGCTGTCAATACGTTTGTTCTGCATGATATGACGCATCATCTTACTGCCGATGCCGCCCATATTCATTTTAGATAAGGCCAATGTCTTGCTGCTTGAAGGGAACATCATACCGAACATTTTTCCAAAAATATCTTTCTCTACAGCCGGTTTATCACGTTTTTTTATCACGTTTAATCCCCAAAAAGTGAAGAACATCGTAACCTTCTTGCCGGTGGCTAACGCGCCATTGGCCAGAACGAATGAGGCTAATGCACGGTCAAGATCGTCGCTGAACACGATGAACGTCTTACCGCTGTTGGGATTGATTGCATTCATGACACAAGTAGACGATTGATTTTCACTTTTCTCGATGGTAGCACTAACTATGCCCTGGGAATTATCCACATGAATGAGTTTGGCACCGGTGATATTACACCATGCCGTAACATCCTTTGCAAATGCCGGGTCGGTGGCTTTGATCACCAGACGGCTACCGGGAGTGAGATTCGTATAAGTCTGTTTCAACTTCATCACAGGGCCGGGGCACATCAGTCCGCAGGCATCAATCTCAATGGCTGCCGCTTTTACCTCAGCGTCAGATGCCGGTACCTCGGTACTGATATTACTACTCGATGAAGACTGATGCATATTCCAGTCTGTTGTTGCCACATGCCACGTTTTAAATCCACCCGAGAGATTCCGCACATCGGTAAATCCGTGTTGAACAAGAATTCTGTATGCGAGATAACCACGGAGACCGACAGCGCAATTGACGATGATCGGCTTGCCCTTTGGTAATTCAGCGATACGGGAACGGAGACTATCGAGCGGTATGTTGATAGAACTTGGGATGGTACCTAAGGCGTATTCGTCAGCAGTACGGACATCAAGAAGGGTTGTGGAGTTATCGTCAGGATTGAGATCCCTCCACTGTGCTATTTTAACCTTTCCACAGAGGATATTCTCAGCCACAAAACCCGCCATGTTGATCGGATCCTTGGCAGCAGAATAAGGAGGAGCGTAAGCATGCTCAAGTTCTGTCAAGTCATAAACGGTTCCATGATGTTGAATTACTTGCGCGGCCATCTCAACACGTTTATCAACACCATCAAAGCCAACAATCTGAGCACCAAGAAGTCTGCCGTCAGACGGAGAGAACAGTATCTTTAGTGACATGGACAGCGCATTAGGATAATATCCGGCGTGGGATGAAGAATGAGTGAATGAGGATACGTAAGGAATACCTTCACGCTTGAGCAGTTTTGCATTAGCACCGGCAGAGGCGACGGTCAGATCAAAGACCTTTGCTACAGAAGTACCAATCGTTCCTTTATATTTTGAATGATTACCCGACACCATATTGTCTGCGACGATACGCCCTTGTTTATTAGCCGGACCGGCAAGAGGAATCAACGCCGGTTTTCCTGTCACCCCATGAATAACTTCACAGGCATCACCGAGAGCATAGATGTTTTCATCAGAGGTCTGCATAAATTCATTGACTGCAATTCCACGTGCTGATCCGATTTTAAGTCCCGCCTCAATAGCGAGTTTTGTTTCAGGACGCACACCAATGCTGAGCAATACCATATCAACAGGAAGAGAACTTCCACTCTTAAGGTTGACCACTACCCTGCCACCATCATCACCGAAACGCTCAACGCCGTCACTTAATATCAGATCTACGCCTTGACCGACAAGCTCTTCGTGTACAATCTGTGCCATGGAGAAGTCGAGCGGTGCCATCACTTGATTGGCCATCTCGACAATCGTCACCTTGATACCCTGACGATGAAGATTCTCTGCCATCTCGAGACCGATAAACCCACCGCCTACGACAATCGCCGATTTTGGTTTCTGATCATCCACATAGCTCTTAATCATATCAGTATCAGGTACACTGCGAAGAGTGAATATCTTCGTGTTGTCAATGCCTTCAATACGGGGACGGAGGGGTTCTGCACCAGGAGAAAGAGCAAGTTTGTCATAAGATTCTGAATATGTTTCTCCTGTCTCAAGATTTTTCACATCCACAGTTTTCTTATCGGGATGGATTGCAATCACCTCCTGTTCCGTGCGGATGTCAATACGAAAACGGTCGATAAAACCCTGCACGGTCTGCACAAAGAGCTTCTTGCGATCGTTTATCTCACCACCTATATAATAAGGAAGTCCGCAATTAGCGTAAGATACATACTCACCACGTTCGAAAAGAACGATCTGCGCATCTTCGTCAAGACGACGAAGACGAGCTGCGACAGTGGCTCCTCCTGCCACACCACCGATAACTAAGTACTTCATAATAGTTTTTATTCTTAATATTAATATTGTCTATTAGAAAACAACCAGATAAATAAAAAGCAACGCATTACTTACATACGCATTTCCGTAATTGCCCATAAAGGTCGTCGGTACTGAAATCCGCCTGCTTCATTTCTGATATTTTACGTAATCCGGATGCAGTAAGAGCAAAAAGCATCTGACGCTTATCTGTAAAGCTGATACTTCGTTCTATATACTCCAACTTTTCCACTGAGTTAATAACCTTTGAAACACGCGACGCAGAAAGACCTATATAGTCGCAGATCTCTCCGGCAGAATGAGTGTCTCCATTATACAAATAACATAGCACCATCGCCTCATTAATTGTCATATCATAACGAGATTGAAAATCTTTCTCGAATTTATATAAAGACTTATATATTTCCTTTAGTTCACAAATTGATTCCATCTATTCTTCTAATTTTCGTTGCAAAGGTATGAAATATTTTCCATTGGACAATATTTTTTTAAAGAAAATACTGCGAACTAAAAATAAATCATCGAAAAACATGTACATAGTTATATTTTTAATATCTTTGCATCATACTAATGATGGCCATATATTAAAACAAAATGAAAAAACTGATATTACTGATGATGATAAGCCTATTCGGACTGGACTCATGTGCTAAAAAAGATATGCGCACGGAGACTTACAAGACAAATGACGGTACTAACGTCACGTTTAAATTCTTCGGTCACGCTTCTTTGGCGATCGAGACTGGTGGCAAATGGATATACCTGGACCCCGTCAGTCAATATGGAGACTTCAAAAAGGAACATAAAGCGGCTGCCGTGTTTATCACGCACTCTCATTTTGATCATCTCGATTCAAAAGCCATCGATGACTTGACGGAGAAACGGACAATGATATTCAGCGACCATACTTCGGCAGAAAAGTTGAACAGTAAACGCGTAACGGTCATGAAGCCCAGTAAGGAAATCATGTTATTCAATAATATCAAGGTGGAAACTGTAGCAGCTTATAACACGACAGCCGGTCACACGCAGTTCCATCCTAAAGAACGCGAAGACTGCGGATATATATTTAACATCGGAGGATCACGCATATATATATCTGGAGATACAGAAAACACGCCTGAAATGAAGAGCCTTAAAAATATTGATGTCGCGTTCTTACCTGTAAACCAACCATATACCATGACTGTAGACCAGGCGATAGACGCTGTCAAGGCAATCCTTCCAAAAGTTTTTTATCCATACCACTATGGAGGAAGTGACCAGAAAACGGATATCACCAGACTTACCGAAGAGGCAAAGCCATATACCGATGTAAGGATTAGAAACATGGAATAATTTTTAGATCTGTAAAAAAGATTACTTTTAACGACGGAAAAGTATATACTGAGAAGATTATCAAATGAAATATTCAGATGGCAGGAAGTTCCTATAAATTAATATTATATCCTTTGACGAACAGGAAGGAACTCAACGACATTCATCTTTTATTATGAATCTGCATGAAAATGATAGGTAAATATGAAATAAAAGTCTGATTTATTTTCATTTTTTCCAAAATTGCATTATCTTTGCAACTCAATAAAATATTGATACAAATCAGATGAGTTCCCTCAATTTCACTCATGTCATGACGCAAACGGTTGATGAGCTGTCAGAGAGCGAGTCACTAAAAGGTCTTTTCCACCAACATCGCGATGGAAATCCGTTGCCGTCAGGTAAAGCATTGGAAGAGATCGTTGAGTTGTCACGCTCTATCATATTCCCTGGTTACTACGGCAAGTCAACAGTCAATACACGAACAATCCGCTATCATATCGGAGTCAATATCGAAAGATTATACAAACTTCTCTCCGACCAGATTCTGGCTGGTCTATGCTTTTCACACGAAGGTGACGAAGAGGATGACGAAGTTACTGCATGCAACCAGCGTGCCGCCGATATAGCAGCACAATTAATATCCAAGTTGCCAAAAATACGCCGCATTCTTGCAACAGACGTTGAGGCAGCATACAAAGGAGACCCTGCCGCTGACAGCATCAGCGAAATAATCAGTTGTTATCCTGTAATTAAGACGCTTACTAATTATCGTATAGCGCATGAACTACTGCTTCTAGGTGTTCCGCTTATTCCACGTATAATGACAGAAATGGCACATTCAGAAACTGGTATCGACATACATCCGGCCGCACAAATCGGTGATCATTTCACGATTGACCACGGCACAGGTGTTGTTATTGGTGCCACTTGTATCATTGGAAATAATGTGAAATTATATCAGGGAGTGACACTGGGTGCAAAAAGTTTTCCTCTTGATGACAATGGAAACCCCATAAAAGGTACTCCACGTCACCCCATTCTGGAAGACGACGTTATTATCTATTCAAATGCCACCATATTAGGCCGAATAACTATCGGCAAAGGTTCCATTGTGGGAGCTAATATCTGGGTGACTGAAGATTTGAAACCGGCAACAAAAAAATTTAAAAAAATATAAGCTTGCGATGAACAGAGTCAATGTATACAATCTGACATGCAATCGCTTGCTATTTTATAAACGAAAGTAAATCGTAACCTTGAAAATGGAACAAGAATTCGAACTCATTGCCAAAACGTTCATGGGACTGGAACCAGTTTTGGCTAAAGAGCTTACCCGATTAGGGGCTAACAATGTAAAAATCGGACGACGTATGGTGTCGTTCACAGGTAACAAGGAAATCATGTATCGTGCAAACTTTCAACTGCACACAGCCATCAGAATCTTAAAACCAATTAGACATTTCAAAGCACGCACTGCTGACGAAGTCTACGAAGAAGTAAGAAAAATAGAATGGAGTGAGATTCTCGATTTGAAGAAGAGCTTCGCGGTTGATTCCGTTGTCTTCTCTGAAGAATTCCGTCATTCTAAATTTGTGGCTTATAAAGTTAAAGATGCAATCGTCGATCAATTTCGTGAGAAACTTGGACAACGCCCTAACATTAGTGTAACAGCACCAGACATACGTCTGAACATACATATAGCAGAAGATAACTGCACATTGTCATTGGACAGTAGTGGTGAATCTCTCCATCGACGTGGCTATCGTCAGGAATCTGTAGAAGCTCCGCTGAATGAAGTTCTAGCAGCTGGAATGATACTGATGACAGGATGGCGTGGTGAATGTGATTTCATTGATCCGATGTGCGGTTCAGGAACAATCCTAATAGAAGCAGCTCTTATTGCGCGCAATATGTCACCGGGTGTTTTCCGTCAAGAATATGCCTTTGAGAAATGGACTGATTTTGACCAAGAACTATTCGACAGTATATACAATGACGAATCTCAGGAACGTGAATTCGAACATAAAATATATGGCTACGATATCGACCAAAAAGCTGTCAACACAGCCCGCATAAATATAAAAGCTGCAGGTTTATCAAATGATATTATCGTAGACACTGCCGACTTCAAAAACTTCACCCAGCCAAAGGATGTAAGCATCATTGTCATGAACCCACCTTACGGGGAACGGATATCAACACCCGACCTGCTAGGTACCTATAAGATGATCGGTGAACGTCTGAAGCACCAGTTCCTCGACAATGACGCATGGGTACTCAGTTTCCGCGAGGAGTGTTTTGACCAGATAGGACTAAAACCTTCAATAAAGATTCCTGTCTATAACGGTTCGTTGGAATGTGAATTCCGTAAATATCAGATTTTTGACGGGAGGTTCAAGACTTTCCGTGAAGAGGGTAACGAAATTAAAACCGACGAGGAGCGCAAGGCTATGGCCGAGAAGCATCGTTTCAAGGCTATAAGGGAATTCAAAAAACGCATTGACGAGACAGAAGAGAACGAAGATGGAGATATCCGCACATTCAAGTTCCACCCTTCTTTCGAAGAAAGTCGTCGCGACCAGAATCCTTATGATAAAGGAGGATACAACCGTGAAAGGAAACCGTATAATGACGACAGCTATGGCAAACGTGGAGGTAAACCCTATACTAAGGATAGTTACGATCGTCATGACAAGAAGCCATTTGGTAAGAGCGCCGGCCACGACAATAAATTCGACAAAGGTAGCAAGTTCCGAGATGATAAAGATGGTGGCAAGAAATATAACAGATATGATACCAACGAGGATTAAACTGACCGTCGTTGCTCTTCTTGGAGTAATGAATATAATGGCACAAGACAAGCAGTTTACACTCGAAGACCTGAACTCCGGAGGGAATAACTACCATAACATGATTCCGGAGAACCGGTATAGCACATGGTGGGGAGATGAATGTATACGCACTGATGCAGAAGAATGTTCTGTTATCAATAAGATTAATGGAATGGAGAGTAAACTATTTACTCTTGACGAAATAAATCTAATCACAAAAGGAGATTCCATTCACTCTTTGATGAATGCTGAATTTCCTTATTCCGACAAGTCTTTGGTACTATTATGCAATAGTAAGACCAGAATGCTTATCGACTGGAAGACAAAGAAGATCGAATGGATGCAGTCATGCAAAGATGAATCTTCAGAAGACTGGTCGAAGAAAAGCAGATGTGTCGCTTTTGTGAAAGAGGACAATCTATTTATCACTGATGCAAAGGGGGAAACCAGCCAGCTCACTACCGACGGAAGCCATAATATCGTTTACGGAAAAAGTGTTCACCGTGATGAATTCGGAATTTATAAAGGTACCTTTTGGAGTAACGATGGTAATAAATTAGCTTTTTATCGCATGGATCAGTCCATGGTTGCAGACTATCCTCTAGTGAATATCGATACGCGCATAACAACATTAGTACCGGACAAATATCCAATGGCAGGAGAGACCAGTCACAAGGTTACAATCGGTGTCTATAATATAAAGAGCGGGAAAACCATCTATCTGAAAGCTGGTGATCCTACTGACAGATATTTTACTAATATTGCTTGGAGCCCTGATGACAAGAGAATATATATGATTGAACTCAACCGTGATCAGACTGACGAGGAACTAGTAAGTTATGATGCTGCCACAGGGGAGAAAACTTCAACAGTATACCGTGAGCACGATGACAAATATGTACATCCTGTCAATCCAATAACGTTCTTACCCTGGGATAAATCGAAATTTATCCTGCAAAGTGAGAAAGATGGATATAAGCACCTTTACCTCTTTAATATAAAAGGTGAACAAATCCGACAGTTGACATCAGGCAAATGGGTCGTTATTGATTTACTCGGTTTCAACGTTAAAAAACGAAGTGCAATTATCCTTTCTACGGAAAGAAGTCCATTACAGAATAACTTATATTCCGTAGATATAAATAATGGGAAACGAACGTTGTTAGACAATGGTAATGGAGTACATTGCATTGGTGAAGATGCGGGTGGACATCACGGCATCAACATGAGCGAAGGCGGCGAATATATCTGGGACAGATTCTCAGATCCTGACATTGCCAGAAAGATTAATATTATCAACGCCTCAGATGCTAAAAACGAAAACTATTTTACAGCAAAAGATCCATGGAGTGAATATAAAGTGCCGGAAATAAGTTGTGGAAAATTGAAAGCTGCCGACGGAACAACCGACCTGTATTATAGGATGGTTAAACCTGTAGACTTTGATCCCAACAAAAAATATCCGACCATTGTATATGTCTATGGAGGTCCTGGAATACGCAATGTAGAGGCTAGATTCCACTATATGGCTCGAGGATGGGAGATATACATGGCACAAAAAGGATACTTGCTTTTCATTCTCGATAATAGAGGAAGTTGCGACCGTGGCAAAGCGTTCGAACAGACCACATTCCGCCATCTTGGTGTCGAAGAGATGAAAGATCAGATAAAAGGTGTAGAGTTCCTTAAGAGTCTGGCGTATGTAGACACAACACGTCTAGGAGTACACGGATGGAGTTTTGGCGGATTTATGACGATATCACTGATGACGACCTATCCCGACGTATTTAAGGTGGGTGTTGCGGGTGGACCTGTAATAGACTGGAAATATTACGAAGTGATGTACGGTGAGCGTTATATGGACACTCCTCAGTCGAATCCTGAGGGATACAAGGAGACAAGCCTTATCAACAAGGCAAAAAACCTCAAAGGCAGATTACAAATAATAATAGGCAATGACGACCCTGTCGTTGTTCCTCAGCATTCACTTTCATTCCTTGAAGCCTGTATCAAGGCAGGTACACAGCCAGACTTCTTCATATATCCTGGTGAGCCACACAATATGAGAGGCTGTAAGAGCGTTCATCTACATGAAAGGATATCCCGTTATTTCGATGACTACCTTAAATAAGGTATTTTGAATCAAATTCATAATTCACAATTCATAGTTCAATGAATATATTATTATTAGGTGGCGGTGGCCGAGAGCACGCCATGGCTTGGAAGATAGCCCAAAGCAAGAAAGTGGAAAAACTGTACATTGCTCCAGGCAATGCTGGTACTGGTGATGTCGGTGAAAATGTAAACATTGGGGTTAACGACTTCAACAAGATTAAACAGTTTGCCATCGATAACGCCATCGATATGGTTGTCGTAGGCCCCGAAGATCCTCTGGTCAACGGCATCTATGATGAATTCAAAAACGACAAACGAACATGCTGTATACCTGTCATCGGACCGTCAAAGAAAGGAGCGGTGATGGAAGGATCGAAAGATTTTGCCAAAGGATTCATGCAACGTCATCATATTCCTACAGCAAAATATCAGACATTCAACGGAACAGATGTCGAAAGTGGACTGAAGTTTCTTGAAACGCTACAGCCACCTTATGTACTAAAAGCCGACGGACTTTGCGCAGGAAAGGGTGTACTCATAGTACCCACTCTTGACGAAGCAAAAAAAGAATTTAAGGATATGCTGGGCGGGATGTTTGGTAATGCCTCTGCGACAGTAGTCATCGAAGAGTTTCTCAGTGGTATTGAGTGCTCTGTATTTGTTCTTACAGATGGAAAGAATTATAAGATTCTGCCTGAGGCAAAAGACTACAAACGTATCGGCGAACATGATACCGGTCTCAACACGGGAGGTATGGGAAGTGTAACTCCGGTACCTTTTGTGACAAAAGAATGGATGAAGAAAGTGGAAGACCGAATCATCCGTCCGACAGTAGACGGACTTGCTGAAGAGAATATTGAATATAAAGGATTTATATTCTTTGGACTTATCAACGTAGAAGGTGAGCCGATGGTCATCGAATACAATGTACGTATGGGCGATCCGGAGACAGAAAGTGTCATGTTACGTCTGAAAAGTGACATCGTCGATCTGTTTGAAGGTGTTGTCAAAGGTGATCTTGACAAGCGCGAGATAGAGATAGATTCACGTTCTGCTGTCTGCGTGATGCTTGTCAGCGGCGGCTATCCGCAAGAATATGTTAAAGGATATCCCATATCAGGTATCGAGAACGTGGAAGGCAGCATCGTGTTCCACTCAGGAACAGCTGTGAAAGACGGCAATGTCGTTACTGACGGAGGTCGTGTGATCGCAGTAAGTTCATACGGAGAAGATAAAGAAGCTGCACTGAAAAAATCGTTTACTGAAGCTCAGAAAATTCAATTCAAAGACATATATTTCCGTAGTGACATCGGTCAAGATCTTTAATGGCAATAAAGAGATTACAAAATAGAGTAACGCAGAGCCGTTTAACTTTACCCGTAGTATCGTTATTCAGCTTAATAGTTTGGATTGTCGGAGGTCTAATTTCCAACAATCTATGGATTAATTTCGTCTGTTTTGCCTTGTCCACATACCTAATGGTAGAGTTGAACAATATGAACGCACTGATCCGCACCTATAGCCGTTCTGTCTCTTGTTCATTCATCATTCTCTTCTCGTCAGCCAGTTTCCTATTTACCTCTATGCAGGGCTCAATATTACAGCTCTGTGTCGTTGCATTCTATCTCCTATTTTTCAAGAGTTATCAGGACACACGTTCTATGCCATGGATATTTTTCGCCTTTTTCAGCCTTAGCATGGGGAGCCTTGTCTTTGTTCAAATCTTATATTTCGTTCCAATCTTGTGGTTGTTTATGATCTTCAACATGAGAGCGATGAGCAGTAGAACATTGATTGCATCGGTAATAGGAATAATAGCACCTTACTGGTTATGGGCTGGCTACCTTGCTATAGTAGGAGACATACATCCGCTAGTAGACCACGTCATAGTTCTGACGAAATTTGCTCCACTATCTTTAGGAAAAATTCCATTTAATAAGTCCATTACATTAGCATTTATATTATTAATGGCTATTATTGGAACAATTCACTATTTAAGAACGAGTTATAACGACAAAATCAAAGTCCGTATGCTCTTCGAGATGTTCATTGCTATGGACATCATATCAATCATATTCATCGGATTACAACCCGACCATTATGACTTACTTCTCAGATTAGTTATCATCAACACGAGTCCACTGATTGCTCATTATGTGACGCTTACACGCACGTGGATAACTAACATATCATTTCTTTTCATAATAATTGTAGCACTGGCTCTAACAGTATATAACCTATGGATGCCTTCGTTCATTTTCTGATAAGTTACGGTTGCTACGGCATGTTTGTGGCTGCATTTCTTGCAGCTAGCATTTTCCCTTTCAGCAGTGAAGTAGTTATGGCTGCATTACAAACGGCCGGGACTAGCCCACTGCAACTGCTCATTTGGGGGACACTGGGAAATGTTCTGGGAAGCATGTTTAACTACTGGATAGGACGAAAAGCGAAACTCGAATGGATTGAAAAATATCTTCATGTGAAGAAAAAAGATATTGACCGAGCGGTAAAATTTATGAATGGACGTGGTGCTTGGATGGGTTTTTTTGCCTTCCTTCCTGTATTGGGGGATGGAATAACTGTAGCTTTAGGCATCATGCGCGCCAATATCTTCATTACGACAACAAGCATTTTCATAGGGAAGTTATTACGTTACATCATTCTTATTTACGGAGTATCATTATTTATTAATTAAAGAAATGAAAAAATATCTGATTATCTTATTGGCAATACTTGTAACTGCTGGTTGTACCAACAAAAAGGATATCAACAAACGGATTATAACAGTCACGATTGAACCGCTACGCTACTTCACCGAACAGATTGCGGGTGACAAATTTACAGTGAAGACAATGATTCCATCAGGTAACAATCCTGAAACCTATGAGCCGACAACCAAACAGATGATGGATTTCTCACGTAGCGATATCTATATAAAGGTGGGAGACCTCGGCTTCGAGCGTACATGGATGAAAAGACTGACAAACAACTCACCTCACACCATTGTTGTCGATGCTTCCGACGGAATAAAGGCCATAAATTCCACAAACGGGGTACCAGACCCGCACACATGGACATCGCCGACAAATGCCAGAAAGATATGCACAAACATCTACTGTTCCTTACGAGATCTAGACGAAAAGGACTCATTATACTTCTACAAACGATTGCAGGAACTTTATAAAAAGATTGATGCGGTGGATTTCGCTATTCGGAACAATATAAGTCATGTAAAAGACAGAAGCTTCCTTATATATCATCCTGCACTTACATATTTTGCAAATGACTATAAGCTCAACCAGATTCCCATTGAAGAAGAAGGAAAAGAACCGTCGGCTTCACAGATGCTTAATATCATCAGCAAGGCAAAGGCAAATGATGTTAAGATTATGTTCATCCAGAAAGAATTTAAATCACGGAATACTGAAGTTATCTCCAATAGTACTAAAGTAAAGATGATAGAAATTAATCCATTGAGTTACGACTGGTGCCAAGAGATGACAAACATTTCAGAGAAACTTAAACAATAAGAACGGTATGAATCCTCTCATTGAACTGAAGAATATCTCGGCAGGATATGACGGAAAGAAAGCTATCCGTGATGTGTCACTTACCGTCTACGAAAATGATTTTTTGGGAATCATCGGCCCTAACGGTGGAGGAAAGACGACTCTTATAAAAGTAATTTTAGGACTCCTTGACAAGCAACAAGGCTCTATAGAATATTACCGCAATGGAAAAATAGTCAAAGAGATAAAAATTGGATATCTTCCGCAATACAACATCATCGATAAGAAATTTCCCATATCTGTTTACGAAGTCGTCCTGTCAGGTTTAAGTAGTCAGAAACCATTCATGCACCCATACACAGATGCGCAGCATGCCTGTACGAAAGATACAATACACCGTATGGGGCTGAACGGACTTGAGGGAAAAGCAATCGGTTCACTGAGCGGCGGACAACTTCAACGTGTTCTTCTAGGGCGAGCCATCGTATCAAGTCCAGAAATATTAGTACTCGACGAGCCAAACACATATATCGACAAACGTTTTGAAGCACATCTTTATAAAATACTGGAAGACATCAACAAGACATGTGCTATTATTCTGGTTAGTCACGACATAGGAACCGTCATCCAGAATGTAAAGTCGATAGCATGTGTCAACGAAACCTTACACTATCACCCCGACGCAGGAATCACAGGAGACTGGCTTGAGGAGCACTTCGGATGCCCAATTGAGATGGTGGGTCATGGAGATATACCACACAGAATACTAAAATCACACAGAGACTAATGTTAAGATATTGAAAATGTGGATTTTCTAAAATCAAACTTTGTATCTTTGCAACGCGTAAATAAAAATAGCATTTAAGAATAAACATTAATATTGCTAATTGATGAAACAGTACAAATTAGTGAACAACCTGCTTGGTTGGGTCATCTTTGCAATCGCAGCATTCGTCTATTGCTCCACGATTGAGCCGACAGCCAGTTTTTGGGACTGTCCTGAGTTTATTACAACGGGATATAAGTTGGAAATCGGTCACCCGCCTGGCGCACCTTTCTTCATGCTTCTTGCCAACCTTTTCTCTCAGTTTGTCAGCGACCCTTCTCAGGTGGCTCGTATGGTGAATACAATGAGTGCTCTTCTGAGTGCCACTTGTATTTTGTTTCTCTTTTGGACAATAACGCACCTTACGCGTAAACTAATCTTGAAGGACTGGAGCGAACTTACTACCAGCAAGTTAATAGCCATTCAGGCATCAGGTCTTGTAGGTGCACTCATCTATACTTTCAGTGATACATTTTGGTTTAGTGCCGTCGAAGGTGAAGTTTATGCTTTCTCTTCAGCATTCACAGCTGCCGTATTCTGGCTTATTCTTAAGTGGGAAGATCATGCCGATGAGCCTCATAGCGATCGTTGGCTTGTACTCATCACTTATCTTATGGGACTTTCTATCGGTGTCCACCTTCTCAACTTACTTTGTATCCCAGCTATCGTACTCGTGTTCTACTATAAGAAAGTGGAGAATCCCAACTTACGCGGTTCTTTAATAGCGCTTCTCAGTTCTATCATAGTTGTCATTGCTGTACTTTATGGTGTTGTTCCCGGTATTGTAAAAGTCGGTGGATGGTTTGAACTGCTGTTTGTCAATACTCTCGGACTACCATTCAATACAGGTACTATTATCTACATATTTGTTGCAATAGCAAGTGTTATCTGGGGTATCTACGAAAGTTATACAGATAAGAACAAAACGCGTGAGAATATTTCATTAATTCTCTCTATTGCGATGCTCGGCATACCTTTTTATGGATACGGAGTAACCTCTATTATTATAGGTCTTATTATTATAGCTTGCCTCGCTGGAGTTCTGTTTGCAAGGAAAAGCAAAGGTGGCCTAGTCAGTGCCCGTTTAAAAAACACAGCACTTCTTTGTATGCTGATGCTTATGGTGGGATATTCCACATACACAATAATCGTTATACGTTCAACAGCGAACCCACCGATGGACCAGAACTCACCTGAGGATATCTTCACACTTGGCGACTACCTCGCCCGTGACCAGTATGGTTCACGTCCATTATTCTACGGACAGGCTTACACGTCACAAGTTTCTTTGGAAAAAGACGGGGATGTCTGCAAACCTGAGATGACAACAGGCGAAGCTGTATACCAGCGTAAGGAAAAAGCTAACGCTAATGAAGAAGACTCATACTTTATTGTTCGTCATAAGAGTGATTATGTGTATGCGCAAAACATGCTCTTCCCACGTATGTATGACCAAACTCACGCACAAGCGTACGAAAGCTGGATGGGCGGCGTCGATGGCTCACAGGTTCCTTATGACCGCTGTGGTGAAAATGTAATGGTGAAGGTTCCTTCTCAGATCGAGAACATCAGTTTCTTCCTGTCATATCAATGCAATTTCATGTATTGGCGTTATTTCATGTGGAATTTTGCTGGTCGACAGAACGATATTCAGGGAAATGGTGAGCTGGAGCACGGAAACTGGGTAACAGGAATTCCGTTCTTTGACAACTGGCGACTGGGTGACCAGAGTAAACTGCCTGATGAACTGAAAGAAAACAAGGGTCACAACGTATTCTACTGTCTACCGCTCATACTTGGTCTTATCGGATTATTTTGGCAGGCATTCCGCGGAAAACGTGGTATAAGTCAGTTCTGGGTGGTGTTCTTCCTATTCTTCATGACAGGTATTGCCATTGTTATCTATTTGAATCAGACTCCGATGCAACCTCGAGAACGAGACTACGCCTATGCTGGATCGTTCTACGCATTCACAATCTGGTGCGGTATCGGTGTTGCTGCCATTATAGACTGGTTGAAGAAATTCAAAATAAATGGCATTCTAGCTTCTTCCTTAGCGGGAGTTGCATGTCTGATCATACCAATACAGATGGCTTCACAAACATGGGACGACCATGACCGAAGTGGACGATACACCTGCCGTGATTTCGGTCAGAATTATCTGATGTCATTGCAACAGTCAAATAATCCAATCATATTTACCAACGGTGATAATGATACCTTCCCTCTATGGTATAATCAGGAGACAGAGGGGGTACGCACTGATGCCCGCGTCTGCAACTTAAGTTATCTGCAGACTGACTGGTATATTGATCAGATGAAGCGTCCTGCTTACAATTCGCCATCAGTTCCTATCAGTTGGAACCGTCTTGAATATTGTGCAGGCACAAATGAATATGTTCAAATAAAACCGGAGATGAAGGCTGCCGTTCTACAATATTACAAAGACAATCCTACTGAAGCAAAAGCACAGTTGGGTGATAATCCATTCGAGCTGAAGAATATCATGAAGAATTGGGTTCGTAGCAAGAATGCTGACTATCATGTGATACCTACAGATACAGTATTTGTCACCATTGACAAAAACGCTGTCAGAAAGAGCGGTATGCTCATGGCTAGCGATACCATACCGGATCGCATGGTTATCTCCCTCAAAGGCAAGGATGCTCTTTATAAAGGCGACCTGATGATGCTTGAGATGATAGCACAATGCAACTGGACTCGTCCTATCTATGTAGCTCTTACCGTAGGCTCAGAAAATTATATGAACTTAGGTGACAACTTCGTACAAGAAGGACTCGTCAACCGTATCACCCCGTTCACAACGACGAAACCCGGTGTTAAGAATTTCGATACCAAACGAGTTTATGATAATCTGATGAATAAGTTTAAGTTTGGTGGTATTAATAGGAAAGGTATTTACATCGACGAAACAGTCATGAGAATGTGCTACACGCACCGCCGCCTATTTGCTCAATTGGCAATGCAACTCATTCAAGAGAACCAAATAGACAAAGCTCGCAAGGTACTTGCATACTGTGACAAAGAGATACCTTCATATAATGTGCCGAATGACTATGCAAGCGGGTCTATTGACATTGCACAAGCTTATGCAATGACTGGACAGAAAGCTAAAGCTATGAATCTGTATAATGAGATGTTTAAGAAGTCACAACAATACATCAACTGGTATCTGTCACTTCAAGGTCAACGTTTCACAGGTTCACAGAGCGACTGTGTAATGCATTTCTATATCATGCAACAGATTGTCAAGAACGCTAGCAAGACCGACCCTGCATGGTCTAACAGAAAAGCTGCCGAACTAGAGCAGTTTGTTCAGACCTATCAGAGCAAGGGTGGCCAGTTAGGTCAAAACCAGTAAAGAAGAAGGCAAGGAGATGTTTATAGAGCAACCCTCTATATGGTTACGTTGGATGTACCCAAGAGCGACTTGGAGAATGGATCATCATGAGAAGTCAGTATATTTGACTTTTGATGATGGACCCATTCCGGAGTCGACTCCATTTATCCTGAAGACTCTTGAAGAATTTGGAGTGCATGCCACCTTTTTTATGGTGGGCGACAATGTAGGAAAATATCCGGAATTGTACCAAAAGATTGTAGATGCCGGCCATCAGGTGGGTAATCATACATACAACCACATTAGCGGTTTCAAACATAGCATGCTTGAATATAATGAAAATGCAACGAAAGCAAACGAGCTGATACATGCTCATCTATTTCGTCCACCTCATGGATGGATGCGATGGTCACAATATTTTTGGCTTGGACGCAAATACAGAATCGTGATGTGGGATCTTGTCACCCGTGATTATAGTAAATGGATGACAGCTATTGACATTGTCAACAATGTGAAACAGTATTCTCGCAACGGTAGTATCATCACATTCCACGACTCACTCAAGAGCGCTAATAAGTTACATTATGCGCTCCCGGAATCACTAAAGTGGCTAAAAGAGGAAGGATATGAATTCAAAACTTTCGGATAACAAAAATATCTCTGATAAGAAACATCTTACAAACATGATAAAAGCCAAGGCATTAAGTCTTGGCTTTTCTGCTATAGGCATAACCAGAGCTGAAGCTGTCGATCATGAAACTGCACTGCATTTTCGCCAATGGATAGGTGAAGGGAAGCAAGCAGGAATGGAGTATATGCGTAACAATATCGACAAGCGAATTGATCCACGACTGCTAATGGAAGATGCAAAAAGCATTATATCTGTAGCACTTAATTACTATCCACAAAGACTCATTGGTGAAGAACAATATCAGATTGCATTCTATGCATACGGTAAGGATTACCACGATGTTGTTAAAAATAAGCTGCACAAGCTTACATCTGAATTGAATTTAAATAATTATCGTGCTTTCTGCGATACAGCCCCTATTCTGGAACGCTACTGGGCCGTAAAAGCAGGATTAGGATGGACGGGGCGCAATCATCAACTTATTATTCCACGTGCGGGAAGTACATTTTTCTTAGGCGAACTTCTTTTAGATATTGAATTAGAATATGACAGTGAGCAACAGAACCGCTGCGGGAATTGCCACAGATGCATAGAGTCCTGTCCTACAGATGCGCTACATGATAATCAAGAGATTGACGCTAATCGTTGTCTCTCCTACCTCACAATAGAAAATCGCGGAGAAATTCCAGATGGATTAGCTTGCAAAATGGGTAACTACATATACGGTTGTGACAGATGCATACAGTCGTGCCCATGGAGTAGGTTCGCCTCTCCCACTGCTGAACCAGAATTACAACCTACAGAAGAACTACTAAAATTAACAAAAGAACAGTGGTGCAACCTTACGATAGAAGAATACCGCCATATTTTTAAAGGCTCTGCGGTTAAGCGTGCTAAATACGAAGGACTTATGAGAAACATACATGCTGTCAATAAGAAATATTGACGATAATAAATATGCAGCACAAACGAGTTATAACATAACAACAATGAGAGATTATGGTAAGTTGAGAACTGCAATCAACTTCATACAGTAATCTCACCACTTCCATAACACAAGTTGTGGTCTTTATCATACACTACACAGAACTGTCCTGGGGCAACACCCTGAATTAATACTTCAGAATGTACCTTGAATATACCGTCTCCCAACAACTCCAATTTGGCAGGATGATACTCAGGAGTATGACGAATCTTAAATGTTATGTCTGCCTCAGTCATTTTATCCCAAGGATTTTCGGTAATAAAATGAAAGTCGCATATCGGAAAATCCTTTTTATAGGCAGTAAGCGGTTCGTAACCCTTGCTTACAAACAATATATTATTAGGAACATCCTTCTTAACTGCATACCATGGTCCACCGCCGAAACCAAGTCCGTGCCGCTGACCAATGGTATGGAACCAAAGTCCCTTATGCATGCCTATTTTCTTCTCTGTCTCCAGTTCAATAACATCGCCGGGATTTTCACCGAGATAACGCTTAATATAATCGTTATAATTAATTTTACCCAGAAAACAAATACCCTGACTATCCTTACGTTTAGCGTTGATCAAGTGTTCACGTTCAGCTATTTCACGAACTTCATTTTTAACCATCCGTCCGATAGGAAAAATTGCCTTTTTCACCTGCCAGTAATCTATCTGTGCAAGAAAATCAGTTTGATCCTTTACTGGGTCAGGACTAGTAGAAAGCCATGTTTTACCGTTTATAATTGTGGTTGTTGCATAATGTCCAGTGGCTATATAATCATAATTGTGCCCCATTTTCTCATTAAATGCACCAAATTTTATTAGTCTGTTACACATCACGTCGGGATTGGGAGTTAGTCCGGCACGCACCTTGTCCATCGTGTATTTCACGACCTGGTTCCAGTACTCATTATGACAGTCCACAATCTGTAGAGGACAATGATATTTTGCAGCTACAGCAGTAGCCATCTCTATATCCTCTTCACTTGAACAGTCCCACTCCTTATCTTCTTCGGGACCTATTTTAATATAGAAACAATCTGGAGTATATCCTTGACGTACAAGCTCATATACCACCACGGAGCTATCAACACCTCCAGAAAGTAACACTGCTATTCTCTTATTATTCATATATGCCATATTAAACTGCAAAGTTAAATGATAATTTTGACATAGACGAATATAGAAGCAAAAAACATAAAATATGAAATACGGAATATGTTACAATAATAGATCCAATAGAGGCTTTCTCTTCTGAAATGTAATTCAGCCGTAGGATTTGACGATCAACCAATCATGAAGACCTGAAGGATTGTGATAAAAAGCTTGCATTTATGGCTTTTTTATGGTATTTATTTTGTAATCCCCACTTCTTTCGTTATCTTTGCAGTGAAGAATTCCTAATTCTAATTATAATGAAACAACTGAAAAATGACTGCATACAGATTGCAGTAGCTACGCTCGGAGCAGAACTTCAGAGCATAAAAAAAGGTGATCAAGAATATTTGTGGCAGGGCGATCCTGAATTCTGGAATAGACATGCACCTGTACTCTTCCCTATCGTAGGAGCAATCTGGGACGGAAAGTATCGCACAGAGGGCGATACATTCGAACTTGGCAAACACGGCTTTGCACGCGATACTGAGTTTAACATACTAAAGGAGACAGACAAGGAACTGACTTTCCGACTCACAGACAACGCTGACTCACTGAGAATGTATCCATACCACTTCATGCTTGACATATCATACACACTTGATAAAAATTGTGTCGTAGTGAAATGGCGGGTAAAAAATACCGACACGCGGGAAATACACTTCCAAATAGGTGGACACCCCGCATTCAAGCTACCAGAATATAAGGAAAATGGCCCATGGAAAAGCAAAGTGAAATTCGACAATAAGGGTTCAGTCAGCAGTATTACCGTGGCAGATCAAGGATGCGTGCTTCTCGACAGAATTAGCTGGCCGACAGAAGACGGGATCATGAATATTGAACAGAAAACATTCGATCCTGATGCTGTGATTTTTGACAATAGTCAGATACATAAGGTAACCATCCTTGATGGAAAGCGAAAACCTTACCTCTCGGTAAGTTTCGACTGTCCAAACGTTGGTATCTGGAGTCCCTACGGAAAAGAAGCCCCGTTCCTTTGCATAGAACCATGGTACGGCCTGCACGACCATGTACGTTATCAAGGTAAGTTTAAAGACAAATATTCAATGAACCATCTATTGCCAGGTGCGGCCTTTGAGGGTGGTTTTTCAATCACAGTGGAATAACGAAAGACATTCTAAATAAAAATAACAGATCTACACAGAAAAGTCAGTATAGGTCTGTTATTTTTTCACTACATTAACATTTATCTTATCCACTTCCTAGGACGCGTTGTCGAACCGAGATTGGCTCTGAGCACAATCATCTGGTGACAGTTTATTCCGTATTTTGTGGCATTAAATGTGAGATTGACATAAGTATCTACAAAAGAGCTCTTGATAATCTGATAACTGATATCTGTACGACTGTAAAAGTTAGCTTGGGTATAGGTATCTCCTCGATAATACTTTCCATATCCGTCACCACGAAAATGCTGCTGACTTCCACCTGCATAAACGGTCTCTTTAACTGAGATTCGTTTCCAGTTAGCTGTCGCCTCACCTAGTAGACCTACTGGGGTATACCATTTTTTGATATCAGACCTGTCACGGTCAAAACTCATCAAAGCACCTATATTGACATTAAGAGAATCGAGAAAAAACACCTTTTTATATGTAACACCAATATAAGGATGCGCTACAAGAAAATCATGAATATGCTGGGTTGAATCGGAATTAGCTTTGAGAGCATAGTGATAATAATAACCTTCAAGACCCATTTTGAAATGATTGAAGCGGAAAGCTGTACTCAAGCCGGCCATAAACTGTTCACGCTGGCTTGTAGACTGTTCAGAAGTCCAGTCTAAAAACATCTCCAGATAACCTTTATCCGTCTGATACTGGAAGGCAAATCCCTGAATAGTGGGACGATAATAACGAATGGAATCACTAATGAGATAACTGGGATACTCACCGAGGAGATTGTCACGAGAGAAACTACCGAAAAGAAATTTCAGTGGTTTCCAGTCATACTTATAATAAACGATAGCATCTCCGTCAGAAAAAGCTTTTTTGGTTCCCCACTCAGCCAAACCTGTATAGCCACCATAAACGGCATTTTTGCCATCATCCCATGTCAAACCTATTTCGGGCGAAAGACGGACTCCATCCATTGTTTTAGTCGGACGAAAATGATTGTTACCCTCTGAGTTGTCGAAGAATCCGTTTACATCAAGATTCCATTCCAACTTCTGAGCTGACATCGACAATGGGCACAAAAGCACGACAAGGAACAATAAAGAATATTTATTATATTTCATAACACAATTAGTAGTCGCAAAAGTAAGTTAATTTTTTGATTCACACAAAATAATTGTGTTCATTATTCTTAAATAAAAACTAAATCTATATATTTGCTGAGAAATGAGATAAACAAGACTATAAATATACCACAAAGAATAACAAAATTGTACAGACGGTTTTGCTATCCAAGATAAAATAGTTAATATTGCAATACATTTACAACTGTCTCAAAATGAAAATTAAATCACTGATTATTTCACTAATTACAATATCTCTTCTGGCAGCAGCCGATGCAAAAGCCGACCAGACAAAACTGCAGTTCCGCCACATAGATGTGGAAAAGGGATTGTCATCAAACACCGTAAATAATATCATTCAGGATAAGAAGGGATTCATCTGGATTGGAACGGATGAAGGCTTGGATCGCGTTGACGGAACAATAATAAAGGCCTTTAAGATAGAACCCAACTTAGCAAAGTTCTCAATGAGCAGTGTAGCGATGCTTTATCTGCAAGATTCCAATGGCAATATCTGGACGTCATCACTGTTTGACATATTCATCTTCAATCCCAACATGGGAATATTCACCAAGTTTGAAGTAAAAACCGATAAAGGCGGGTCACTGACAACCGACATAACATCCGTGACCGAAGATCACTCGAAAATAATATGGTTTACAACGAGAACCCACGGGATATTCAGTTACAACCTACGCAACGGAAAACTGAAACGGTATGCTCTCCCTAAAAATGCTCCTGCCTTCTCCTCATTAGTGGATGAGAACAACCAGTTATGGGTGGGAACAAATAACAATCAGAATCCGCTTCTACGTCTGAACCGTCCGAAAAATATTTTTCAGACTGTCGACATTCACTATACTCCAGACAAGAAACTGCCGCCATTCGTTTATCTGTTTGAAGGAAAGAACGGAACCATATATGTGGGTACATGGAACAGTGGACTACTCAGATTTGACAGAAGCACGAATACTGTCTCACAGGAACTGTCTTCCACATCAACGACACCAATGACCCACATGCACAGTCTGTCACGAGCCGAAGACGGGAACATCTGGATTGGAAGTGACGACGGTTTACTACTCTACAACACGACAAACCGTTCAAGTCGTCTTTATTTCAAAGAAGAGACGAATCCTTCCTCTCTGAGTAGTAAATTTGTATATCAGGCTTTCCATGACAAAGAAGGAGGACTATGGATTGCCACCTACTACGGAGGTGTGAATTATGCACCACCATCCCAAAACCGGTTCCGTTCGTTTTCTCATTCTGCACAAAAGAATTCAGTCAATGGCAATATCATGGCCGGATTCTGCGAAGACCCAAACGGAATGATATGGATATCATCGGATGACGGTGGTCTTAGCTGCTATAATCCTAAAACAGGCACTTTTAATGTTTATACAGTAGCCAACAGCGGACTGACATTTGACAACACTCACGCCCTGTATGCCGATGGCAACGACTTGTGGATAGGTACTTATACGGGGGGTATCAACGTGCGGAATTTATCAACAGGAAAATGGCGGCACTACAGTAGTGGCAGTGCCAAGAATATGCCTTTTGAAGGAAGCAGTTACGCTATTATGAAAGACTCACACGGCATCCTGTGGGTAGGAACAATGCTTGGAATATGTAAGTACAATTACTCCACTGATGATTTTACACGTATGCATGAACTGTCTTCACTGGTGATTGACATCGAAGAAGATCGCCATGGTAATATCTGGTTTGCCACACAGGGCGATGGACTACTCTGTTATGACTCAAGAAAAGGATTCTGGAAACAATACACAAGTGCAAGTTCCAACCTGCCATCTAACCAGGTAAATTGTTTAAAGATGGATGAAAATGGTATATTATGGATAGGTACATGTGAAGGACTTTACAAATTTGACGAAGCCAACAGAAGATTCATATTGGAAGAGACCGATGGACCGAGTGCCAACATACAGTGCATACTTGAAGAAAATGATCAGCTATGGATAACCACCACAAACGGAATGATATGCCATACACCGGAAAAAAAAGGTGACAGGATATACTTGAAACGTGATGGACTGCAAAGTTGTCAATTTGCAATGAATTCGGGACTCGTGGCATCCGACGGCTGTATATATGTGGGTACTGACAACGGATTCAACTGCTTCTACCCAAATAAAATAATGCGCAACGAATATATAGCACCTGTGGTTATCACTGGCCTGATGTTAATGAACAAAGAGATAAAAGTAAGCAAAGACGGACCTCTCAATAAGTCAATAACCGATCTCGACCGAATCGACCTCAACTATGACGACAATGTCATTACGCTCAACTTTTCATCTCTTAGTTACTGCATTCCTGAGAAGAACCAGTACGCCTATTATATGGAAGGTTTCGATAAGGGGTGGGTAAAAGCCGGTAACAGACAGAGTGCAACATACACTAACCTGTCACCGGGAACATACATATTCCACGTGAAAGGCACCAACAATGATGGAGTCTGGAATGAAAAAGGCACACTGCTGATGATCGTAATCCATCCTCCATTCTACCTGACATGGTGGGCAGAACTTATATACATTATTATTATAGGTATCATCATCTGGTACATGTTTAGGTTTTACAAGAAAAAGACTGAACGTCAGCAACAGATACATATCGAAAAAGTAAAACAGGAGAAAGAACAGGAATTATACACGGCAAAGATTTCATTCTTCACCATGATAGCACACGAGATACGAACACCTGTCTCGCTGATAATCGGACCGCTCGAAAAGATTATGGGCAAAGATCTCAGCGACTCACTGCGCAGTGACATGCAGACCATAGAACGAAATAGCAAACGATTACTCTATTTGGTAAACCAGCTGTTAGACTTCAGAAAAGTGCAGCAGGGCATGATGAATATGCGTTTTAACAATCACGATGTATGCCAACTTATTCGGGCTACCACGGAACGATTCCGTCCGATGGCCGAACAGCAGGGTGCAAAGATATTAACCGATCTGCCTGCTGAGGGACTTAGGGCAGACTTCGACGATGAAGCCATCACTAAAGTATTGAGCAACCTGCTTATGAATGCTGTTAAATACACAACAAACAATGTATTGGTATCATGCAAGATAGCGGAAGAAAGTAAATCATTCGTCATACGTGTCAGTGATAACGGTGCTGGCATAAACGATGAAGACAAGAAGAAAATATTCAAACCTTTCTATCAGGGAGAAAGTAATAAACCAGGTACTGGCATCGGACTTACCATCGTGAGAAACATGGTGGAAATGCACAATGGGAGCATTTTCGTAGAATCGACTGTCGGTCAAGGCACGACTTTCATTATAACCCTTCCAACAGGCCAGAATAAAGAAGAAGAAACGACAACAGGCATAACCGACAAAACCATACCTACTGATATCATTAACATGGAAGAACATCCCGTAAATGAGACATGGGAGAAGCCCATGCTTCTCCTCGTCGATGACAATGAAGAGATGCTGACATTCCTATCCCAAAGTTTCATGGACGACTATACGATTATGACTGCCGAAAACGGTGAGCAAGCTCTTAAATTAATAGACAATCATAACTTCCAACTAATTATCAGTGACTGGATGATGCCTGTTATGGATGGGTCAGAACTCTGTAAGGCTGTGCGCAAGAATCCACTCACAAGTCATATTCCATTTGTTCTCTTAAGTGCAAAAACAGATATAGACAGCAAGGTGGAAGGTATGGAGATAGGTGCCGATATATTTGTAGAAAAGCCTTTCTCTATCCACTATCTGAAATCCTGTATCCATAACCTTATTGAGCTGAGAAGCATGCTGATTCAGAAATTTTCGAAGATGCCACTAGTGCCTATCAAATCAATAGCATGCCATTCTGAAGACGAGCGTATTCTGAATGAACTGAACAAGATTATTGAAGAAAATTTCTCCAATCCCGACCTTGATGTTGATCTGCTTGCAAAGAAAATGAATATCAGCCGAAGCAGTCTTTACACAAAGATAAAGAGCATCAGTAATCAAACGCCTAACGAGCTGATTCAACTATTGCGACTGAAGAAAGCTGCAGAACTTCTAGCGGAAAAGAAATACCGGATGAACGAGATATGTTACATGGTGGGATTCAACAATCCAAGCTATTTCTCTAAATGTTTCCTAAAGCAGTTTGGCAGACGACCAAGCGAATATTGATAATATGAAGAGAGAAAAGGCAAATCAGATATAATATTCAGCAGAATCAATAAGACCGGCACGCAATGCATATTTCGTAGCCTCATGAGCATTATTGACTTTGAGCTTGCGAAATATGTTTTTGCGATGAGTATTCACAGTATGAAAACTCGATATACGTTTTTCAGCAATCTCCTTCGTCGTCATGCCTAAAGCTATATCTTTCAGTATTTCTGTCTCTGTCGGTGTAAGTAAGACATCGTCTTCAGCCAAAGCCGTGGTTGGTGCGAGTAACATCTCGGTCATTCGCTGACATATAAAGCGCTTACCTCTTATAGCATATTCTATAGCCTCACGTATCTCCTGTAAAGATGACTCCTTAAGCAATATGCTAAAATTTGGTGACTCAGCAATGAGTCTACGCACAAAATCTGTGCTCAATTCTTCACAAAACAGCAACCAACGGGCTACACGAAAGCGCTGCTGCAGAATCACTAATTCCTCGACATCATTGATATCAAACAATGTATAGTCGAGCACGACCACAGCATCGGCGGAATTCCTCAGATGCTCAATGAGTTCATTCTTGTCTTCCGCACGTTTAACTTCCGTATTCTGCATCATTTGACAGATATACATCAGCCCTGCTCGGGTAATATCTTGATTGTCGGATAAATATATTTTTGTTACCATTTACATCGGAAGCATTTCATCACCCTCCAGCTCACATCCAGAGAATCCCATTTCTGCGGCCTTATCTTTACTGAAAGTGAAATATACGGCATGACTCTGTGCGCATGTATCACCGTTGACATTCTCAATATGAGCATCAACAATGGCAAGGTTACGGCGCATCTCTACGAGATGGGCACGAAGAGTGAATTGTGAATCCGTTGTTTTCATCGGTTTAATAAACTTTAATTCGAGTTTACTCGTAACACAAGTGGTCTGCTGCTTTTTCAACACCACCCATGCACCGATTTCATCAAGCATCAAACTGATGATTCCACCGTGCATAGTCTCTATCCATCCCTGAAAGCATTCATCTGGTTTCCAGAAACAAACCACGTCATTACCATCCTCATAGAATGTCATTTTCACACCATGCTCATTGTCGGGTGAGCAACCGAAACACCTGTATCCAGGTTTATTTATCCACGGATTCTTAATCTTTCGCATAATCACAGATCCCTTTGATCGGGGCAAAGATACTAATTAATTCCCATCAAACAAACTTTACAAAGAAATATCTTAGTTGTTGTATTATTTAAAGACTTCACATAAATATAGTAATTTTCCTAAATATAATTAGTATCTTTGCGAAAGATAAGAAAAATAATCATTAAATAAAAGCAACTATGGAAATCAACGAAAAAGCTAAACGACTGAGAATTTATGTCAGCAATTCTGACCTATATAAGCATGAGCCTCTCTACCAGTTTATTGCACGCACGGCACGTGAACTAGGAATGGCAGGAGCCACTATATATAAGGGAGTTATGGGCTTTGGAACCAGCAGCGACCTCGTACCACCTTCATTTTGGGAATTTGCCGAGAAGATTCCTGTTACAGTGGAGATTATAGATTCAGAAGACAAAATCAAAGATTTTCTGGCAACCACCAAACCTTTGCTCAACGGACAACCGAAAGGCTGCCTCATAACTGAAGAAGATGTGAACATTATCTTTATCAAACACGGTGATATTCGCAATTTCTGATATTTTAACGGGAAGATAAAGAAAAGCACATAAATGCAGAATCCGATGAATTCTATTGAAAACGATAAATCTCAACTTGTTTGAGTAGATTAAAGGAATAATAGAAGAATAAGAGGCATCAAAATATAATCTGATGCCTCTTGTTTTATTATTAAAAATATTCTTATTTCGCTAATATTTTCTTGATCTTGCTACCCTGTTTGATAATATAAAGGCCTTTCTGAGTAGAACTATTGACACGTACGCCATTGATAGTAAACATCTCAACAGGGGATTGTTCGTCGACAGAAACTGTAGCAATGGCACTGACAGGATTCCATCCTACATTATCACCGATGGCCGTACGTGTAAGGCTAAAATCACCTACAGTGAACCATGTTCCATTGAAAGCCTCTCCTGTATATGTGGAATTTGTTGTCATACCTATAACAAGGGAATGATTATCGACAACAATATTATCGATATTCTGCCACTGCCATCCATAACCAATTCCGTTATTTACTGCGGCTTCAACACTCTGCAGTTCTGTTGCAGTATTTGCAGCCTCAGCTTTTTCAGCATCTTCCCATATCTGACCGTATGTGTTGTATACAGTGAAGATCGAATCACCACCATCATTCTTACCTGCAACAATGGTATGAGTCTGAACTGGTATTCTGAACCAAGTGGTATCCTTCTCCGTTCCTGCAAATACGAATGCCCCCTTGTCTCCACTTGTGCGACAAATAAATGTGAGTCTATATGTACCGTTAGGAATATTGTTAACGGTCTGCGCTCCATAATAGTTCAGTTTTCCTGTTATGGCATTCCAAGAATCGAAGTAATGCAATGATTCGTTTCCGGTATAATGCTGACCATAATTGGTATAGCTGCTACCAGTGCCTTTATTGATATTCCATCCTGCATAATCTTCAACAGATCCACCAGCATCGGGGTTCTGAATGAATGAAGTAAAATCAGAAGCAGTAGAATTTGTCTCAATAATGTATTTTGCATTGCAAACCTGCATTACCTCAAACAGTGAAGCGACCATGTCCGTTATTTCAGAAACAGATTTAAGGTCAGAGCTAGATATCAAGTAAGAATACTGAGAATTCATCACATCTTTAAGTTCATCCTTAACTTTTGAAGAAGGGAACGAAACCTGTAAGGCGTAGGCTTTATTGTACATCTTAGCATAGTTATTCACATAAGCATTAGCCATGCTAATATAAGAATCAAGTTTGCTGTATGTTGACAAATCCGAGTTAATATAACTGATAATGAAATTATAAGCTTTGGTAACAATATTTAAAGCAACGCCATAAGTACTCTCCGATGCACTGCTGATAACATTCAAGAACTGACCTTCAGCCATAACTGATGTATACTTAGCCTCACTTGCTAATGCTGCAGTTTTTGCAGATGCTAAGGTTTCGAGGGCTGAAAGCTGAGAAACCTTATCTGCCTTATCTGAAATACTGCTTATAATAGACTGATAAGTTTTTGCGTCCCCTTTAATATGCATTTTTAATGCGAAATCATTGGCATCCGCAATCTCTGTATTATATAGAGTTGCAATTCCTGCATCATCAACATCACCATAGTAACGCAACTGGAAGTTACTTACACAGAACCAACCTTTAACATCTCCACCACTCGTTGAAGCATAACCGATTGTCATAGCTCCATTATCACAATATAGCTGTGAAGTAACCTGTTCTTTCCAAACATTTGAACCGAGATCGCAATCGGTAAGAGCCGGAGATTCTGCAGAACCAAGAGTTGTGGTGATGTATGCATGCTGATCATAAACTGCATTTACGTCGGTTGTTGCTTCACACTTGATAGAATAATAACCATTAGGAAGTCCTGATATCTTCTGGTATAGATTCATACTTGTGAAACTGTTGCTCCATGAGTTATAACAAGCACGACCACCCTGCAAACGTGCACTACAGTCACTGGATGATACAACATTTGACGTTACCCATCCGGTACTTGTGTATGAAGTTTCACTCGTAGCACTATGGAAGCATGGACTCTGCACATAAGCAGTCACATCAATATAACCATCGGAATTCTTCTCTTGGGAATATATATAAGCCATACGTGCAACCTTTAAGTTGGATATCGCTGTAAGAATATCTGCATCAGTAAGTGTCACTGCTGTATAATCAAGAAATAGACAGGACTCATACACTTTGATAAAATCCGCCTTGCCCGTATAGGAGGTATTATTATATAAATCGGCATATTCGTTGACCAAAGAACGTAATATTGCTATATGAGAGTAGGTGTTAGCAACCGTTGAAACAACAGCATTGACAGAATCTATAGCAGATACTAATGTCATAGAATCCTCACTGGATATATATTCCTCATATTTCAAAGCAGACTCATCAAGCAACGTTACCAAACTGGTAATATCCTTGTATTTATTATCGCTTTCCATTGAACGCATATTTGCAATTTTATTTGTCAAATTGGCTTGCAACGCAGTAATAGGGTCTTCATTCCCCAATGTTTCATAAGAAAATCCATATATTCCCAATTTTGAAGCTGTGCAGAACACATGGTATGTTTTATTTCCCTTCACACTAATTGTGTCGATCCCAAAGTACTTATCTGTATAAGTAATACCATTATACTTACTAAGAACGACACCATCTTCAGTGATGAAAAAAGGTTTTCCTGTGTTGCAAGCTACTGCGATACAAAGAGTCCCATCATAAAGAGGCTGAAACATATAATATGTTCCGTGAGTAGGAACATTGCCGGATGTAGAAGTATATGCCTTACCGCTATCATCCTTTGGATTTTGGGTATTTCCTGCGGTATAAGCAGAATAAGCTGAAAGATGACTTTCAGAAACCGCTGCAACCCAGACATCGCCAGAATAAGCATTGTCTCCTCCATAAGTCATGGTGATGTTAGGAACTGAGGTTATTTGCATTTTATTTGCAGGTTGGTCACCGACAGATAGTGCATAAGAACCCTGTGCATTTGCCTTTGTACTCGTAAATAAGGAGCACAATAAGATCATTAAAAATAGATAGTAAATTTTTTTCATATTAGTTTTATAGTTAAAAACAAATGCAAATATAGTATAAGAATCGAAGTAAAAAGACTTAAAAAAAAGATATTTGTCTCAAGAAACAAAATCTGATGCTTTTGAGACAAATACTAAATATCAAGTTAAAATGTCATACGGAACATAAATCTGATGCCGTCTTTTGTGGAGGTAGGAAGACTAAGATAATTCAGACGGCGTACATATTCTACATGTAGGATTTTGAAGATATTGTGCACACCTAAAACCAACTCCACGTATGGCTTGTTACTATTCATTACATACGAAGTGGATGGAAACTGAAACAACTCCGCGTCATTGGCATTCTGAGGGAGATAAGGATTATTCTTATCTGTCAAATCTCCCCACAAAACTTTACAACCAATAAATTCACGCCATTTTAATTTTTTCAGCAGTGGAATACGATTGAATATCTTTCCATTCATATCCCATGATACATCCAGACTAGCAAAACGATCATTCAGAAACTCCATATTGTTGATGAGGTTAAATGTCTCATCCTCTATGACATACGACAAGTTTGCAGCAGGAACTATCAACAAAGGAAACGGAACTTTATTCCACTCTGCTCCACCCTTTATGTAGCAGTCAATCTTTCCCCAGCTGTTCATCCAGAATCTTTTATACAAATCCACCTCTGTATAATTATATTTATACTGACCGCCCAGCAAGCCCTCGAATCCCATTGAATGACTGACTTCAAAAACCGGTGCATCAAGATTTATTGGCATTCGTCGCTGCTTTGTATTTATAAAAGTCTCACCTGGAGCCAGACGTAAATTTACACTGAGTTCAGTCGTTCTTATCTTATGAATGTTTGTGGATGTACCCATTCGCTGAAAGAATAATGATCCTGTTGGCTGACTCTCTTCTGTCTTAAAGTTCACCGTAGTTTTAAATCCCCAGTCCTCTTCCCGTTCAAAAGCAAGTTCCTGACTATTATAAAACAACATTTTATCAATCTCGTGAATTTTGAATGATGTAAAAACGTTGTCCTTATCTGTATTTATGAACTTGTCAGAAGGTGTTCCCACATCATAGGTTGAAGTGAAAGAGATGGTACGTTTTGGGAACTCACGTGGCAGATAATTCTTCTTATTAAACGAATACGTCACAGTACCGCTATAATAATTCTTTTTACTATTCCATCCATGGGCATAATAACCTGAAAGAAATAGATTAGAGTCTAAATTCGCCGTAGTTTGAGCACTTATACGTGTTCGTAATCCGTCAATGAAGTTTGACGTGAGCATTGTATTTATAGGACCGATATCCACCTTACTAGGTGTTTTCTGAGTTCCGGTCTCCACGAAATTCTCAATAACTGCCCGTGCACCGAAGATGGCATATTTAAATCCGCGAATCTGTTCCATATTATGTATAAACTGATCCATCCCGCTTTCACTCTTCGTCAGTTCCACCTGTCTATATTGTTTCCAGAATGATTCATCCTGCATCATTGCATCAGCCATCTTCACTTCTTCCTTCTTGCCCTTAAACAATTTATTGGGAAGTTCATCAAAAGCATAATCACCCAGTCTCGTTGTCCTAATTACCACAGCCTTCTGTAGAAATTTAGCAAATGACATCTCTGCAACCATATCATCTACACTCAGAGACCATTCTCCATCGGGCAGACGTGTAAATTCCTGTATTACCTTAAGGTTCTCCACGAAATTGACATCACTGCGTTTCGGAATATTAAGAATACATTTCTTCACTTGCCATGAAGAATCTGCAAGCACAAACAATTCACCTCTGAACCCGAAGTCCTGAGAATTATTTGGAGTGAACGACAATTCAAAACATTTATCCTTATCTACATATACCGTATCTTCTATATAAAAACGATAAAATCCTATAGCATCTTTACCTATTGGACTGGTAAACGGATACTGTAACAGACGTACCTGATCATTATAGATATTAACATCAGAAAACACATCCTTGAGTGTAACAGTAAGAATATCTCCTGTCTGAAATAATTCATTTATACCCGTGGAGTTCTGTCCTTTAATGATACTCTTCTCGCTGTGAGGACTCTTTCTATATATCTTTTGGGTGACAGTCTCATCGACCGACACTGGTAGAATCATCTTATTATTATATGGGCACGTCTCAACCTGCTTTGTAAGCCACGGGGCCTTTTTAAACAGACCAGTAGAAAGTTGAGAGGGCTTTATATCGTTAATTGCAAGAGTAATTTTCTGATATTTATTATATTGATAAAACTCATGATTACTCAGATCCGTCAGTTTTTTTGCGGCAATAACCTTACGCATTATCTCTACCGCCGGATTATCTTTGCGCTTATAACGTTTGCGTTTAGACTTCACTACCACCTCGCTCAGTTGCCTTATGTCAGTTTTCAAACTGACAGTCAAAGGTGAGTGGGCATTTTCTGTGACATTAATCACGCGCTGCTGATAGCCTACAGCACTTACAGTGATACTCCATCCATCATGACGCTCTATAGTGAAACGGCCACTGCCATTACACGTAGCAAATATCTTATGACCTTTATATACCAAACTGGCATAAGGTATGCTGTCGCCTGTAGAAGCATCTAAAACGACACCTGATAATTGGGCGTTGGCAGGTAGAGCCAACGCCCATATCAGTAAAAGAATATTAATCAATCTCTTCATCTGCCTCATAACCACCCATTTCGCGAAGGGCGTTTTTGAACAAAGTGAACTGCTGGAACAAATCATGAATAGGAGCACCTTCATCGTTATGCATTGGGCTCTTGAGGAAGAAAGACAACCATGTCTGTATACCGAACATACCAGCACGTGCTGCGAGGTCACTGCACAACACGAGGTCTAGAAGCAGTGGAGCTGCGAGGATAGAATCCTTACATAGAAAATCAACCTTTATCTGCATAGGATAACCCATCCATCCGAAGATGTCGATATTGTCCCATCCCTCTTTGTCATCATTGCGTGGTGGGTAATAGTTGATGCGCACCTTATGGTATATATTGCTATATAGGTCTGGGTACTCATCATCCTTAAGGATAGTATTGATAACTGACAATTTGCTTACTTCCTTTGTTTTGAAGTTCTCCGGGCAATCCAGTACCTCACCGTCACGATTACCTAGAATATTTGTAGAGAACCATCCGCTTACGCCGAGACAACGGGTACGGAAAGCAGGAGCGAGAACAGTCTTCATCATCGTCTGACCTGTCTTGAAATCCTTACCAGAAATAGGCATTTTGGTCTTTTCTGCCAGCTGCCACATTGCAGGAATATCAACACAGGTGTTAGGAGCACCCATGACAAACGGAGCATTTTCCGACAACGCTGCATACGCATAACACATTGACGGAGCTATATTCTCCTTATCATCAGCCTTCATTGCAGCCTCTAAAGCAGCCAAGTCGTCATGCACCGCTGCAACACGAGGTACATAAATTTCAGTAGATGCCGCCCAGATAACAACTACACGTTCACAATTGTTTTCTTTCTTGAAATCACGTATGTCCTTGCGAACCTGTTCCATCAGATCCCAACGACTTTCACCTTCTTTCATCCATGTTCCATTAAGGCGTTTCACATAGTTTGGATCATAAACGCCCTTGAATGGTTTGATTAGCTCTAATTCTTCTTTTACAGGATAGATATCACGATCCTTAAGAACTTCTGCGTGCATAGCACTCTCGAACGCATTGTCTGGGAAAATATCCCATGCTCCAAACACGAGATCGTCAAGTCCTGTCAAAGGAACAATATCGCCAATATGTTTATATTCTGCTTCGGCACCTTTTCCTACACGGATTTTGGCCATCTGCGTCATAGATCCTACAGGTTTACTCAAACCTTTGCGGACCATTAACACACCAGTGATGAATGTTGAACTAACTGCGCCCAGGCCTACGCACAAGACTCCTAACTTACCGGTTGCCGGTTTTACATTTGATTCTTTCATTATAAATCTAGTTTTAGATGTTAATTATTTCCTTGTTGATTTTTATATTATTCTTATCAGCATACGATTACACAGCTTTTTCGTCAATCTGCAATCTCGATATGCCAAATTATTTGTTTTATACGAGGTCCATATCTATATTAAACACAATTAAACCCATAAAATTGTTATGTTTTGCATTAAGGACAATTTATTCATTTTTTAGACCAATACTCATGTATAGCACAGACCTATGTTATTTACGATATCAAATTAAAATATCTATCAATTGTCTTAAATCGGTAATAATGACATCAGGCAATGATTCGTCGTTATTCTCATCCGTCCAAGTCTCACCCTTTATCCATATTACATTACATCCTATTTTCTTTGCCGGTACGATATCTTTTTTGAAAGAATCTCCTATCACCACCGTCTCTTCAGGTTTCATTTGCAAAGTATCTACGCCTAACATATAAATGCGAGGATCAGGTTTTCTTATGCCAACAACAGCCGACTCTATGATATTCTGGAACATGCCATCAAATCCAAATTCATTAAGAACGACACTGATATTTCCATAGAAATTACTTACAAGAACCATCCTGTATTTTTTCTTTAGCAATGCCAATAGTTCAACGCTATTATGGGTATATTCCTTAACCCTGGCGTATAAATCGTCAACGACTGCACATATAGCTTTGTCAAGATCCGCCTTCGAAGGATTCCAATAATTATGTTCCTTGATAAACTCCATCTCAATACGTATTTTTATCTGCAACGTCTTGTAAAAAGTGTACCTTGACTGGATTATAGGATTGCTACCAAGCGTGCGCTCGGCAAACACATAAGCGTCACGAAACTGTTCCTCACTCACGGGGATTGAGTTACGTTCATAAGCATGACGAATCATCTGTCCCCAATGACAACCACACGTATCAAGGGTTGCTCCGTAATCGAAGATAAGCCCTTTTATGTTATTCTTATTCATTTTATCCTAGATATTTTAATCTGAGCCTGTGACACAATCTTTCATGACTCACACGCATACCTACATATATCATATTAAATACCACGATCTCACACAAAAAATATATCCATGGCATATCTATGATACAAGCAACATACATAATAATGCTTCGAACATTAAATGTGAGCATATTTGTGTACCTCATCAGTGGGAAGCTGCCTTCTTTGAATTCTTCACGCAGTGTTGTTGGTATATCACTATAGTTGGGATATTTTATTCTAAGTGCCGTAATAAATTTTTGAAATTCGGGTGTACGGCGTTCCTGACCTTTACAGTAGTTTCCATAACCCCATATAAACGCCCGCTGCCAGAAATTACCTTTCTTGGGTACCTGCTCAAGTATTTCGCGTTGCTGATTAAAAGTATCTAATTCACTCTCTTCTTTTCCTTTTATGAAATAAAGATGAATATTACGATAGTAATCTGCCAACGCACATTGGCGTGAATGTCCAACAAGACCTGAGAATGCAATAATGAGCCATATCCATACCCCCCATGTCACTGTAGTGAATGGGATGTAATCGCACATCATCCTCATTGCCAAACAGGCATAAATGGATATATACCAAACATCAGAAGAGAGACCGTCAAGCATCCTCCCTAGCTGCGTTTTCTGGTTAGTCAACCTAGCTAACTGCCCATCTGCACTATCATAGAAGTTTGCAAACATCAACAGCAGGACTCCCACTATATTGTGCATTACATCATGATAATAAAACATGAAGCCGGAAGCAGCTCCGAGAAACATTGATATAATGGTTATAACATTCGGATGAACATGTATTTTTCTAAAAAACAAAGCCCAACACAAACCTATAGGACGGTTGAAATGAATATCAAGCCATTCCTCTGTATCATCCGATTTAAATGATGCTTTTAATAATTCTTTAAAATTAGTACTCATATCTATTTTTTATCAAATGGGCTATAGCTTCTGCAGCATCATCACGACAACGGGAGAAACTTGGCCAATCATTGAAATCAATTATTTTAAATTTACCATCTGGACATACGATGCAGTCGCCACCATACACTGGAGTATCAACCAATTCCGATAGGCGTTCTGCTTCGCGCTGCAGATAATGTCCATCAAACACATAATGGTGAGGATTCCCATTACGTTCCTCATCATTAAATTTATACATCCCGTCATCGCCCGGATAAAAGAAACTAAAGAAATCAACCCCGCGCACTCCGTAAAATTTTACCAGATCACCCTTTACATGAGCGCTTACGACCATTGATGTAATACCGCGTTCTTTAAAACGTTTCTTTGCCTCTTCGAGTTCTACACGATCTGCGGCATAGACGATATCATCAGATGACTGCGACGAAGCATCACCTCTCTTCAACCAGTAACCATTTGCACCTTTATCACCGGCAACGGGTATGTTATTTGTTTTCATAGTCTCATTAAGAGATTCACGCGTACACGCTTCAACACCGTAAGCACTATTTATCACCACGGACCCTGATTTTTCACACCGCTTCAAAAACTTCAGTGTCATTCTCTTACGCCCCATAGAGAAGTAACAATCTGAATCAGGGTAATTATCACCCTCATGACAGGCAGCCACATGAAAATTCAGATTTTCGAGTCTACCTTTGACCGCATTGAAAATGGCATTATCTCTATCTACAGAGTTGGGAGAATAAACTTCAGCCCTCATTATTCCTACTATACGTTTCATTTTCCAGCTAAAAAATTCTCCGCCTTACATATATCATCAGCGTGATCAATATCTAATATTTTTTTAAAAGGATAAGCTTTAAGGCACAGACCATCGGCAACAAGAGCCCTCTGGAAGTTGCGCATGCGACTTTCTCCACGATTTATACATTTCTGAAGAGTTAATATCGAACGTGGTGTCAGTCCGTAGATGCCTCCTGAGATATAACGACAATCATTCGGTGAATCATAAAACCCAGTTATGTTCATACCATCGTCCGCACCTATATATAGAGGTTTCTCGTCATCGATATAATCCGTCACCCCCATAAGTCCGTCATATTTTCCCTGACTGACAATAGTTTTAAAAGATGATATATACTGTTCAAACTCTTCTATCTTAAAAATAGTATCTACAGTGGTCAAACAGAAGGGTTCATCATCCAGATATTCACTTATCTCAAAGAAACTGTGCATTGAACTCGGTGTACTTTTCACAATAATACGTAGCCGGACAGGACATCCGTTAAGTCCTTCACGCTCAATCTCGTGCAAATGCTCACTAACCATCGTAGTCGTATCATTACAGATGATGACAATCTCAGTGGCATCATTATCCATAAAAATACGAATTAGACGGTCGACAAGTACCTCACTGTCTACCTTGATAAGTGGTTTTGGAATCTTTATTCCCTCTTCTGATAATCGCGAACCCTCGCCCGCAGCTATTATGGCATACTTCATTTCACTCTTTCCGTGTAGTCAGCAGACTGCACGTGCAATCCACAAAACCAGTAATATCGAGCAAAGATAAGTATTATTTATGAAAACATAAAACTTTTTGGGGCATATTTATTTTTCAATACATAATTTATCTATATTGTAATCACCGCTACCCATAACATTTTTTTTCATTTTTTTTACATTTCCGCTTAATTTGATATCTCCAGAGCCCTGAATATCAGCATTTACGTTCACGCAATCTTTCATATCCAACTCAATATCCCCAGAGCCTTGCAACAAAACATTGACATCATTAGAACGATAAACACCTGCCTTTATATTACCACTTCCCACACATGAGAATTTGGAACGAGCACATATAACCTTAGTAAGATTAATATCACCACTACCTGTAATATCGCTGTTTAAATTATCACATATTATATCATGGAAATTGACATCCCCACTTCCATAGAGAGATATACTCAAATTATCTGTATCCACATGTTTCTTGGCAATAAATTCACCTGAACCGGAAAAATAAAGTCCGACAATATCTGGAGATGTAATATATATATCCACGTCACCATATTTTTCTATACCGAATATTACGCGATGTTTCCTTTCAATAACAAGTGTGTGGCCATCAGACGATATATTGAAATTATTCAAATCCGATTTCTCACCTTCAATTCTTACAGATACACTTTTACCTTGTTCATAATGTACTGTTGCTGAAGATTCGACTTTTATATTTTCAAAAGGTTTAACCTTGATGTCTTTTATGATAGTATTGTCGGCATTACGTGATGATGATACCTCGTAACGACAAGAAGCCAATGCCATCATGCCTAACATAACCAATATTGCTGTAATAATTTGTATAAATCGGTTCATAATCTATTGTGTTTTTATCTTTGACGTAAAAATAAAGAAGAAAGTTGCAGAGAGTATAAAAAATCATTCTTTCAACGAGAATTCAAAAATAAGGCCACCATCAGCATTATTATATGCCGATATCGTTCCACCATGCAATAGAACTGCATTTTTCACAATTGCGAGACCAAGTCCCGTTCCTCCTAATTTTCTGCTGCGACCTTTATCCACCCTATAAAAACGTTCAAACAATCTACCTAGATGTTCATTACCTACTCCCACCCCGTTGTCACTGAACGAAAAATCGTACCGGTCATCTTGTTTTTGACACCTTATCACTATCGTTGTCTCTTCACCGGCATACTCAATCGCATTATCTGTGAGATTCCGGAAAATACTATACACCATCGACTGATTACCATTGATAATGATATCATTAGGAATATCACACACAAGATTCATCTTCCTATCTGTCAACTGCAAAGCAACCTCTTTGCTGATATTTGATATGAGCATAGAAATATCCACCATTTCAAAATCCATCATATCCGGAGCATCGTCAAGACGGTTGAGAGTAGAAATATCACGAAGCAGACTTGCCAGCCTTTTGCTCTGTGCATAACAGCGTTCCAGAAACTGGTCCTTCTGGGCTGGAGTAATATTCGGATTCTCAATAATAGTCTCAAGATATCCCAGAATACTACTCACAGGGGTTTTCAATTCATGAGCAATATTCTGAGTCAATTGACGTTTAAGGACATGCTGTTCCTCTTTCGTTTTCTGTAACCTTTTATAGATCTTTATTATATGTTCCGAAATCTCACCTAGTTCATCACTAGGAAAGTCTACAAGATCTTTTGTTTCGAGAGATTCATTATGATCTGCGCGACGTGCAAAGATTCTTAGTTTTGTGATGTTCGATCCCAATCTTTGTACAAATCTATAGAGCACAACCACAAGTAAAATTGTTACCAGCAATGTGAACCATAGATAATGTTGGTCAATCTGCAGTATCTGAGATAGATCATTATTATAAGGTAGAGCACTACGAATTATTATCGAGTCATTACGAAAATAAGTTGCAGAATAAAAATAATTACCGTGAAGAGTGTTACTAGCACGATTTATATCAAAACCGCTACCATCTCTGATAGCCTCACGAACCTCGTCACGATTACCGTGATTATGTATATGAGAGTAGTCTTTTCGATCATTATCGAAGAACACTGTCCCGTCCGGATGTATCAGAGTTACTCTCAGACCGGGAACCTTATGACGGCTGACATAATCGGAAAGGGTCTGTTCCGAGTGATTGCCAATATACTGCAAAGCCTCATCCATCCGCAAGTTATAATTTTGCAGTCTCATATTGAGCATATCAATCTTATATTTTTTCTCGCGAGTCTGTTGGAAAACAGTAAACAGCACCGCGAAAATAATAAAAAGCGATATTACTGTCAGGAATAACTTCCGTCCAATAGATACTTGACCCATATAAAAGTAGTTATCTATTCATCAAAATAATATCCATATCCTAATCTTGTTACAATATTCTTAGAGTAAAGTCCGATTTTCTTTCTTAGTCTTGTAATATTCACATCAACGGTACGGTCAAGAACTAGCACGTCAGATGGCCAAACCCTGTCGATAAGTTCCTGTCGGGAAAACACCCTTCCACGTTCATTCAACAAAAGTTTAAGTAGTTCATACTCCGTCTTCGTGAAAGAGATGTCCACATTATCCACTCTGACAGTCTTTTTATCTAGATTCATCTCCAGCGTCTCATATTTAATGAATCGCTGTTCTTCCTCCGGTTTCTGGTCTATGGTGCGACGTAGAACGGCTCTAACTCTGACAAGGACTTCACGAATAGAAAACGGTTTGGATATATAATCATCAGCACCAAGATTAAAACCTGTTACCGTGTCGTTCTCAGTATCACGTGCAGTTAGGAAAATAATGGGTATACCCTTAGTAGCGTCGTCAGCCTTCAATTTTCGCGCCATTGCAAATCCGGACATCTCGCCCATCATAACATCCAGAAGCAGGAGATTATACTGTGTTAAATCCTCTGTCAACGCTTCCTCCGCAGAGTTTACTGTGTCAACTACATATCCTTCTGTCTCAAGATTGAATTTTAGTATTTCACAAAGATCCTGTTCGTCGTCTACAACTAAAATCCGATAATTATTATTTGGCATAAGCATTACGTTTATGTTGCAAAAATAAACAAAATCCTGGCAAAAATCACAAAAACCGTATTAAAATAATGTTACAATCAATAAATAATAGATAAGAAAGGGCTTATAAGGCATATATCCTTATAAACCCTTTCTAAAGCACATATTATTAAAGAGGATACTCCTCAAAAGCATAAAGCACTGTTGAAAGATAGCGTTCGCCTGTATCCGGCAGAAGCACTACGATAACCTTATTCTTATTTTCAGGACGTTTGGCAAGTTCTAAAGCAGCAAAAGCAGCAGCGCCCGAAGATATTCCCACAAGAAGTCCTTCCTGTTGTGCCAACTCACGACCGGTGCGTATGGCATCATCATTCTCGACAGTAATAATCTCATCAACGAAAGAAGAGTTATAAGTCTTTGGTACAAAACCTGCGCCTATACCCTGAATCTTATGAGGTCCGCTCTTTCCTCCGCTTAAGACTGGTGAAGAAGCCGGCTCCACAGCCACGATCTTCACATCCTTATTATTCTCTTTCAGACGTTTACCGATACCGCTGACAGTTCCTCCGGTACCTACACCGGCAACGAAGATATCCACATTACCGTCTGTCTGATTCCATATCTCAACGCCTGTCGTCTCATAATGACGCTGTGGATTGGCTGAGTTTTCAAACTGCTGAAGAATGATGGCTCCGGGGATTGAGTCACGGAGTTCTTCGGCCTTCTTGATAGCACCCGACATACCGGTTGCACCACTGGTAAGTTCCACCTTGGCCCCATAAGCCTTCACCAGATTGCGGCGTTCTACACTCATCGTCTCAGGCATTGTAAGGATCAGTTTATAACCTTTCACCGCAGACACAAGCGCTAAACCTACGCCGGTGTTTCCACTTGTCGGCTCAATAATTGTTGCACCGGGTTTCAAGACTCCCTTTTTCTCTGCATCTTCAACCATCGCCAATGCTATCCGGTCCTTTACACTACCTCCGGGATTAAAGAATTCAACCTTTGCTATAATGGGTTTCTGAAGTCCTTTTCCTGCTGAGAATTTACCCAGCTCCAACAGTGGTGTATTACCTACCAATTCTGTTAATTGTTTTGCTATTTTTGTCATGATGGCATTCTTTTTATATTATTATCATTATCATTTTATTTTATCGAAAGCTTGTTGTAAATCATCGATAATATCGTCAATATGCTCTGTACCTATACTCAAACGGATTGTATTCTGATAAATACCCTGATCCTCAAGTTCAGCATTACTGAGCTGAGAATGTGTTGTAGATGCAGGATGAATAACGAGACTCTTTACATCTGCCACATTTGCCAACAGTGAAAATATCTTCAGATGGTCAATCCAATCCTGAGCTTTCTGGGCGTCACCCTTTATATCGAAGGTAAAAATACTGCCTGCCCCATTAGGAAAGTAACGTTGATAAATCTCGTGATTAGGATGACTCTCCAATGCCGGATGATGAACAATCTCTACCTGAGGATTATTACTAAGATATTCTACCACTTTAAGCGCATTATATACATGACGTTCAACGCGAAGAGACAGTGTCTCCAAACCCTGTAACAAAATGAAGGCGTTGAATGGTGAGATGGTTGCACCGGTATCGCGAAGTAAGATGGCACGAATACGTGTTACATAAGCAGCAGCCCCTACAGCATCAGCAAATACGATGCCGTGATAACTTGGATCCGGCTCGGTAAGCTGAGGGAACTTGCCACTTTTCTTCCAGTCAAACTTTCCACCGTCAACAATGACTCCGCCAAGAGAACTGCCATGACCACCAATAAACTTGGTTGCAGAGTGAATGACGATATCTGCACCATGCTCCAGTGGACGGATTAGATATGGGGTGCCGAATGTATTATCTATTAAAAGTGGAATGTGATGACGATGAGCCACTTCTGCTGTGGCTTCAATATCACTGATGTTTGAGTTAGGATTACCTAATGTCTCAATAAACACAAGTTTTGTGTTAGGGCGAATTGCTTTCTCATAAGCGTCAATATCATCCGGATCAACGAATGTAACTTCAATACCGAAGTTCTTAAGTGTATGACTCAGCAAATTGAACGAACCACCATAGATGGTCTTCGATGCTACTACATGGTCACCAGCCTTGGTTATATTTTGTATAGAATAAGTAACAGCTGCAGCACCACTGGCAACAGCCAAACCAGCCACACCACCCTCAAGAGCGGCCACGCGGTCTTCAAATACACCCTGCGTCGAATTTGTCAGACGGCCATATATATTACCCGCATCTCTCAAGCCAAAACGATCGGATGCATGCTTAGAGTTGTGGAACACATAAGATGTTGTCTGATAGATGGGCACTGCCCTTGAATCTGTTGTAGGATCTGCCTGTTCTTGTCCAACATGAAGTTGAAGTGTCTCAAAATGAAGTTTTTTCGTTGCCATAATCTTATACTTTTAAAATTGTTATTATTTTATTAATTTTATACTGCAAAGGTAGTGTTTCTTTCTATGCTGAACAATCGCCCGTTTGTGTCATTTCACATACCATGTTTATGGTATATCACAAAAAATCTTCAAGATAAGCATAATAAATATAGGTGAAAAATGCGTTTTTTTGCATTTTCCACCTATTATTATATCCAAACGTATTTAAAATACTTTTTATGATCTTTGTTTATCGGTTCAATATTTTCTTAACCTGACCATTTACTTTCAGCAGATATATACCTTTAGGGAGAGAACCCATATTTATCTCGCTCTCGGATGCCGATGAACTGAAGGACTTAACAAGTGCCCCGCTTGTCTGATATAATTTTATCTTCGACCCCGAAACAGAATTTATCCTAAGCACACCGTTTTGGAGTACTGCAGACATCTCGTCTGTGACGGCGTTCCCAATACCGGTAGGCTGAGAGGTAAAATACATTTTATTCAGTTCAGATAAAGTATACGTGCCAATAGTAGTGCCGTAAGCGTTAGATAAAATGAGCGAACCATTACTGAACGTAATCTTGCTCAGCGAAGCCAAAGCCACACTTGCCTCAGAATTACCTGCATCATTTCTCTGAATCGTCAGATACGAGTACTCATCTGCCCAACTTGTTGCCCCCATCAAAAGGAATGCAACTAAAACAAGTGCAAATTTCTTTCTCATAATTATTATAATTAAGTATTAATATTTAATTTATTGAGCCACACCAGAACCATCATAGGTTGTTGTGCCGTCTTTTATCGCAGCTGTTACGGTCGAGGTTATCTTGATATCACATGTTCCACCTGTTTTCTTCCATGCACCGTCAAGCTTTATACCGTAACATTTTCCAACATCAAGCGGATCTGTAATCTTATCTTTTCCTCCGCTACAAGTCATAGAGATTGTGCCACCGGTCTGGGTGAAGTTACCATCACCCTTAATGCCCTTTGAACCATTTGCCACTGCCGAAGCAGTAATCGTTCCGCCGTTAAGGAATCCGTTTACACCGATATCTATACCTTTCCCACTCAACATTGCTGAAGGAATAGTCAGAGTGACGGTGCCACCATTCTGAGTATAGAGACTGTCACTCTTGATTCCCTTACCTGTGATAGTATCAACGGTGACTGCAATACTACCACCGTTAATAACCACATTACCCAGACTATCCGGATCAATACCGTCACCGTACGTGCCACTGATATTTACAGTTCCGTCGTTCATCAGGAAGTATTGGCCACAGTGAATACCATCACCGGGAGCCTTTGTAACATTGATCGTTCCGAATCCTTTCTTTAACATGCAATATTCTCCACATTTCAAAGCATGATAATTATTGGCTACGATATTAAGGGTACCGCTACCGTCAAACTCGCCGTGGCCTTTAATCCAGAAACAGGCGTCATGAGGATAAGTATTTCCGTCTGCCAGGCTATTCACAGTACCGTCAACCAGTTGTACGGCAATGCGCTTACCACATCTCACTCTGACAGCTGCACTATCAGGATTTGTGAGCGTCACCCCGTTCATCGTAAGTGTAAGTTTATAATCGCCTTCGATGTATAACGAATTATTATTACCCGAACCACTGACTATATAATTAACTTCAACAGCCTGTGCTGTATCACTGGCATAAGAGTAGAGAGCCACATGACCGTCAGTATTTCTCAAGGTCTTAACCAAACCACCTGTATTGTTTTTAATGGTAGCTGCACCGTTAGTGAAATTCACATAGACTGTCATAGCGGGTTTGCTAAAAACGATACTATCGATATCACTTACATTATAATTCGTTCCACCTATCGAGACTACAGATCCGCCAGAGAGATATGTCATATCACCCACCGAAGATACAGGCACACTGTTGTAACCTGTAGGCTGGCAAATATAAGCAGTCTGTGCAAACAATTGCATAGTTGACATCAACAATATAAAAGTTAGTAGTTTTTTCATGTTATTTATTATTTCGATTTTTTAATTTAACGTACAAATATAATTCTTTCTTTCGGATATTTAATATCGCATTAAGTTTTTTTGCATAAAAATTAATGCAATGCCAAATTACTATCTCCATCCACCAGATAAAAATCATTGTCCATTCAACAGGAATGCCATATACAGTGGTAGTGTAAGCAAGGCACCTGCCCTACCCACATTATAATCACCCAATTTGATAGCATGATAGACATGATATTTATCAGGAGACTTCAAAATCGTATTGGTACTCTTAGTATTTCCTGATTTGGCTTTTACTTCCAGCAACATACATTCCCCCTTATAGCGTATCACAAAGTCAACTTCAAGCCCGGAGTCCTTATGGAAATAATACAGTTTACGCTGCATTTTGGTAAAAATGTCAGCTATCAAGTTCTCAAAAATGGCACCTTTATACCCATACAGATTTCCTTGAAGAATATCAAACTGAGTGCCATCTTCAAGCATCGAGATAAAAAGGCCGGTATCTACCATATAGACTTTGAATACTTCTTCAATGGCATTACCGTCAAGAGGTAACTCTGTGATATTAAGATTACGACATCGACAGATAATTCCGGCATCCTCTATCCATTTGATACTCCCGGCATATTCCGAAGATCTGGCACCCTTACGGATCATAGAATATTGAAATTTCTTGTTCTCCTTGCTTAGTTGACGGGGTATAGACTCAAAGCATCCGCGAATTCGAGGTTTGTCTTCATCCTTGGCATATTTTACCATATCCTCTTCGTATTCACTGACAATACCTTTCTGTTCGGCAAGCACCCTACCCATATCATGACTGTCAAGAAAAAGGTTGACTACAGCAGGCATACCCCCAACAACAACATATTGTAATAACAATTGACGCAGACGCTGATGAAGAGCTTCAGGTACAGGAGTTTCGCCGGATAAACATTGCTGTAATCTTTCGATGATAGCAAAATCGATGCCATTAGCCCAAATAAACTCTTCAAAATCAAGTGGGTACATATCCACAATATTTTCGTAACCTACAGGAACTGAAGCCAGCTGTTCTTGCTTACCTAGCTTTTTCTTCTTATCACCATAGCCTTTCACGCCTAACAATGATCCTGTAGCAATCACGTCATAGCGACCATCTAATTTGAAGAACTTCAAGGAAGTCCTCGCACCAGAACAATCTTGTATCTCATCCAAGATAAGACAAGTTTTATAGGGTTCAAACACGCTACCGGGAATCATTGCTGTGATATTCATTATAATGTCATCCACTCGCTTAGATCCCTCAAAAGCCAGAATATATCTATCATCTTCTACAAAGTTGATATAGACAACATGCGTGTAATTCTCTGCAGCAAACTTTTGCACAGAGAATGTTTTGCCACATTGGCGACAACCTTTGACGACAAGCGGTTTATGATCAGGCTCATTCTTCCAGGCGATCAGGGTCTTTTCTATCTTTCTTTTCAGCATAATAACATTTTTAAGGATGACTTTAGTTTTAGTCTATACATTTTTCAAAGCGACTTTTATCACAAAAATACCACTTTTTCAAATGACTTTGAGCAGCAAAGATAGATAATTTACCACATAACACCAAATATTCACTGGAATAAATTGCGTATTTACGCATTTATTTTCAATAGAATGGTTATCACTGTACTATCCCGGATAAGCCTTGACAGAAATGAATATCTGATTTTCTCTCTTTCTACCTATCCTTGTTATTTTGCAGTAGGGTCAGTTTCCCCGATTTGGGATTCTAATTGTTTTTGTTTTCATCGACGCTTGTTTATTCGTCTTATAAAGCGACATCTACCTAAAGGTTATAACATCTTGTATATAATAATCTAAAATGGGCCCCTTTGATAATAAAAAATGGATCTATTTTAAATTATTATATACAAGATAACAGCTGTTTTCAACAAACTCAAGATGCAGGTCAGATAGATATCGAAATTTTATCATGCTATTAAGAAACTGTTTTTGAGTTGTTGTATGAGTTTCTCTCCGGTTGTACGTCCTAAGCCCGCGGTCTTGATAAAGTCTGCATTAGGCAGGTCGTCACTTGTTTCTTCGCAAAATTTTTTATGTCATCTGACAATTGCTTAGGTACCGTGAATGATTCAGCCGCTCCAAGCATCGCTGCAAGTCGGAACACATCTTTCTTATGTTTCGCTATGTGTTTGCTGTCAATCAGTTCACCACGGACCTTACGTTCGGACATCTCCAGATATGCCTTGCATTTCAGACAAATCAGACTTTCAATATCGGCAATGTGGATGCCATCTTCCAAACGGCTGTGTTCAATTGTGAATTGATAATAATCATCATTCATTAAAATGGCAGAGAGACTTGACAGATCTTCACTGACAGGAATAGGTGTTATATGTGCCTCAGGAAAATCAATCAAACCAAAGTTTCTGGAAAACAACTCCACTTGGTAAGGGTATTTTTGATTGGCTGGGTTCATAAACCTATAGTATTCATGTTTTTGATATTGTCTCTCAACGATACCTTTATTTTGCTCTCCATATTGAGCCGTTCTTACAAATTCCCAGAATCTGCTGACAAATTCTTTTGATAGGGCTTCCACTATCAGAATAACATCAATGTCCTTTGTCGCACGTGGCGTTTGGGCGTATATTTCTTCGTGAATCTCACATGCCGTCCGCCTATGATCACATAATTGTTTTCGAATTCAGAAAAGAATGCCTTGAATTGTTCTATACCTCTTACCATTTAATTTCGTTTATCATGTTTTCCAATTCAATTTGTACGCGTTCATCCTCATTATCTTTCAATGAAAGATATAAGGATAACTTGTCAACCACCTTGACACTACTTAACAAGTGTGGATTGTAACGCCAAATTTCTATAGTGTTGTTTCCGTATTTTTTGTCTGTCTGAATACCAGAAGATTTCAGATCTTCACCACTGATGGCATAGCACATATTTGCCTCGTCATTGATCATAGTATATTCTGCCAAAGCATTGATGCCACTCAATAAGGCATTGTTGACGGTGCTGTCAGAGTAAACCACACGTTCAATAGGATTCATCAGCAAAGGAAGGGCTTTCTCCCATAGACGTTTGCGAGTGTCGGTAAAAAGATATATCTTCTCTTTTCCACCTTTCACTGTTAAGATATGATTAACAGACAGCCATCTTAGGGCCCGGCCAGCAGTTGCATACGAAACGCCGAATATATCAATGATGTCCTGCATGTTTAAAGAATCATCCATATTGCCGTTCTCCAATTTATACAATATAATACACTGTGCAAGAGGTGGAATGGCAGCATTGGTACGTTCGTTAAAATCCTTTTGTCTTTTCAGATCAATGACTAAATCAGGGATAAACATCTGCTTTTGTGGAATGATAAAATTCACTCTTTGTTTGACAAGTCGTTGCAAGTTGTACGAAGCGATTTTATCAAATACAAAGATGGGAGTCATACCAATCTTATTTGCAATCAGAGCCTTTTGTCTACCTAATTTTGCAGGAGTAACGTCCATACTATCAAGACTGAAACATAGCAAGACTTGATGCTGAAGGATGTAGGTATAATAAAACTTGTACATACTGGAGATGGCTATAGGAAAGTGCCCAATCACATCATCCGCAAGTGGGGTTAACTTCACTTTTTCATTCATCATTGTATTAATATACAATGCTGTTTCTTTCATAAAATCATTACTTTTGCACATAATCACACATATCTGATTTTGTGCAAAAGTAATGATTATATATTGAACATCAAAACTTTTAGGCTAAAAAACGTATCAAATATAGAAAGTATCTCTGACTCATGAGGACTATACTATCTATCAAGAGATATCTTCTACGATAAACCCAAAATCTATTCCCTTTTTATGATCTTCTTCAGTTAAGTAAGAAAAATAAACAAAACTCGTTAGTGTAAATAATTACCATTTGGAAAACAACGAAAAACATAGTCTAAAATAGAATATATCATAAATGTTCATCAAAACAGCTCCCCCTCCTCCACTTTCATTTCCTCATACCGTTTAATATCCTTCTCCGTAACACGAATCTCCTTGCAGAGCATCTTCTCAGGTTCCCTGCATACATAGACCTTGGGGAGATTAAGGGCGGTATTGAACGTGTCCGGCTTGAAGGGAGTCTCTTGAATATAGGAATAGAAGCAGCCGGCACCTCGAACACAGACTTTATAGCCGCGCATGATGTAGGACATCAAGACCTTGTCGTAGATTGCCTGACGCTCATAGACGTTGTCAAACACGGAATGGGAGTGATAGCCGGCCTTGCTCAGGGCTGCCTCAAAGGCCTCCTCTGTAAGGAAGCCTTTCAGTCTCACTGAGGCCACACTCATCCCGCTGTAGAGGGGGCAGGAGCCTGAGTAGGGTTTTATCTCGTATTCTATCATCGATGTTATATTCTTTTCATTGTTTGTTTTGGGGAAATATTACTTCTTCTGTGAGCGATATTAACTCTTCTATCTTATTTCTCCCTCTTCAGCTCGATATCCTCAAACATCAGTTTCCTGCCTTTACGGGAGTACGGTGTAAAGTGGCAGACATAGCCGGAGATGTCGGTCTGCTCATCGAAGTCGGCGAGGGAGATGACGCCCTGACCTTTGACCTCGAGTTTGAAACGGCCGATGCCGTCGATGTCCACCACCTCACCCTGACGGAGATGATGGAGCAGGAACTCTGACAGCTCGGTGAGGGAGGCCAGCAGGTCGCTCTTCTTCAGCGAGCAGCCTTTGGGAATCTCCTTCAGAAGGTCTTCGGTGGTCACGGTCACCGTGTGCAGGGCCTTCGGAAACCAGAGACCGTCATATTCCCGCGAGGGATTCTTTAATCTTGTCATTCTAAACTTGAACATTGGTTTTTGTTTTTTTGTCGTTGTCGTCACCGATACGGTGATAAGTTGTTTATGATGAACAGCTTACTGATTGTTTCCTTTGGGTTGTACCGTCACCTTTTGTCATGGTGTCGTCACAGCAGAGTTTCTGATGACGTAATATTCGGAGCCGGTGCGGCTGTGTTTGTGCTTGAAACTCATTCTTTTCAGCATCTTGCCCACCTTCTTGAATGTCGCGTCATCCTCCTTGATGCTGCGGTTGCGCTGGTGCATCTCGTGGATGATCCTCGAGAGGGGCATGTTCTCGCCATTCTCTGAACCCTTAGGCTTGTGGAAGAGTTCCAGAAAGATCTCCTTGTTGCTGTCGAACTGTTCAAACTCACGGTTGCTGCGTTGGATATCCGCTTCATCATCTCCGGTGAACCACGTGCGCTCACCGTCGTTGATCTCATCCTTGAGCTGGGCAAAGAGCTGGGCATAATCAATCGGGGTTCGGGTGTCGATGATACCTTCGGTGCGGATGCAGAGATAACGGCGGGAACCGGATGGGTCGGTCAGCGGTGTCGGCTCATTGGTCGTGGCGATAAAGGCGGAGAGTCGGGGGGTCTCACGGATATTCGCGGAATAGAGTTGACGGAGCATCGAGGAGGTTTTCTGTAAGATCAGCTTCAGAAAGGCCTGCTGCCGTTTGGTGATCGAGTCGAACTCGTCGATATTGATCAGGGCGAATCTTGACAGGGAGCGTTCGGCATCGTTCTTGTTGGCAAAGTCGATCCGGTCAGTGTAGTACATCCGCAGTTCTTCGGGAAGGAGGAGTTTGCAGAACGTGGATTTTCCATCGCCTTGTGCACCGATCAACAAGGGCACGAGGGCGTTACCGTGGATTTTGTTCTGGCCCATCCACTGGCTCACCATCGCCAGAAGCCACGTATGGAAGTATTCAGACCATACCTTATTGGCAGTGGGCACTCGCAGGGCCAGTTCCGTGATGCGGTCTTTCCCGTCCCAGACGGGGAGGGTCTGGAGGTATTCCTGTATCGGACTGTATTCATTGACGTAGCTCGACTCCACGTATCTTTTGATATCCTTATCCCATGCGATGATTCCCTCGCTCAGGGCTTCGATCGTCATCCGGTTCATCACGGGTTTGGTCAGCGGTGCCCAGTCGAACATGTACTTTCCCTCTTCGATATACTCGTTCTCACCCGTCATCGAGTTTCTGCGGAACTTGTATTTGCGTCTGAGGAAGTCGATGAGCAGTGACATCTGGATGGTCGGCTCGGGGATGGAACAGTCGGAGCCGAGTTCGCCGTTGGAATAGACGTTGTGGAAGCAGCCGCGGACAATCTGACCGTAATCACCGAAGGGTGTGATATGGAGCACCCTTCTGACGGCGAACTCCTCGTCGATGCCATTTTTCCGGCACTCACGGGCGAGGTGCATCAGGAAGAGGTCCATCTCCCCGGTCTCCTCCATCAGACTGTTCTGATAACAGTACTGGAACTTCAGCACCTTCATCTGTTCTTCGTTGTAATTGGGGAGAGAGTGGCTGACGTGGATATCACCGGCGATGGGATGGTTCTTCACCACAGCATCAGTAAGGGATTCTGACGGCTGCGCCATCACCATCGGCTTCACGTCGGCATTCAGGTAGACGCTGCTGTCAGCGGAGATACGGCAGCCTCTGTCCACTCGTGGGGATTTCTTATCCACCGCCGCACCGAGCTGCGCTTCGTAATATCTGGCGGCCATATAGTAGGCATGCTGGTGGAAGAAGGGGGCATCTTCCATGACAGGAACGGTCCCGTCGGGAAGGGTGAAGGCCACGACGATCTTCATCGATTTCTTACTGCTGCCCTCGAAGGTCATCAGCGTCTGGGGCAGTTTCTTCGCCTCTCTGCGGAGATATTCTCGGATATCGGCGATCGCGCCCTTGAAAGAGAGAAGCACATAGCCGGTATAGGAGCCATCTTCTCCCTGTCCGAAGCGGACTACGGGCAGTCTTTCGGCATCTTCCAGCGTCGTTTCTGCATGGATATTCGGGATGACTGCAAGTTTATACGACAGGCGGCTGCACTGCTTGCCGTACTTCCCGCTCTTAATCTGGGCGTAGAGGTCATCGAGCGGGATCTCTTTTGATTTTCGCTCAGATTTGTTGTTTAAAAAATCGAATCTTACTTTCATTGTTTTTTGTGAACTGTTTGTGAACTGTTTGCGTAGCTTTTGCGTAGCTTTTGCGTACTCTGTGAACAATATGTGAACAGTGCGTACTGTTTGCGTACTCTTTGTGTAGTTTTTGTGAACTCTGTGTGAACTCTGTGAACAATATGTGAACTATTTAGGTATTACTGTTCATTCATGAATTCTATCTTTATTATATTACGGAGTATATCTCTCACTTTCGCAGAGCATATCTTTTACCTTAGCGGAGCATATCTCTGCAAGGCAAAAACAGCAGAATATGAGTTCGAGAGCGATGCTCCGGAGGTTCGTTTTGACACCTCTCAGACACTGTCTCAATACTTTTTTGTGACGTTCGAGCGTCATTTTGTGACGGTCGGGCCGGTCGTTATATAATAGGATCATCTTGTTGGTCAAATGTTTAGGCTGTCGGGTGTGACGACAGCGGTGATTTTTTAAAAAGTTGTTTTAGTTTCGCTGTTTTGAAAGGCCGGGGCTATAAGCCCCAGGCCTTCGCTTTCCTCCTGTAATAGGCAGGAAGAGTGTAGTAACGGTACTTGCAGGCGTTACAGACGTAACGGTAGGTACCGGTTTTCATTCGTTCAAATGCCGTAATCGGCTTCTCCTGCTTGCAGTATGTGCAAGTGCGGGTGCTCGGGAGTGTTTCCCGAGGAATAAATGGTGGTTTGGCTTCACGTTTCTTTCACACCTCCCTTCTGAAAGAAACTAATTTCCTTTTCTAAATTCATTTCGTTATTGATTAATACTCTTAACTGTTCATTATTGTTTATTAATTTTAAATCCAATTTTCATTTTCTTTGTAAAAGTCTCATTTTCATTTCTTTGTGAGAAAACCTCACTTTCATTTCTTTGTGAGTACAAAGAAACGAAACAAAGAAAAACGCAAACACGCTCAGAAGCTACTCCGCTCGGTCGAGAAGCTAAAAAAAAGAACGCCTTCCGCTTCGCTCCACTTGAACGCCTTTTTTTCTTAACGCTTCTCTCTGTCGCTACGCTTAACGCTTCTTACGCTATTGTTTGCGGCTGCGCCTCATTTTCGCTGCGCCTCATTGTTGCTGTTCCCTATTATCGTTACACTTCATTATCGCTGTGCCTCATTATCACTGTGCCTTATATGTAAAACACTCCTTTAGAAGATATCCTCTCACCATTGACTATAGCCATCACGAAATACATCCGTCAAGACTATTCCGTTTAGGGCTTTGATGCCCGGCCAAACGGCACTGAGCAGTGTAGCGAAGCGGAATCTGCGGTTAAGTCCTTCCTTGAAAAGGGAGGATTTAGGAGAGATTACAGCCCCTTTTCGGACAAAAGGGGCCTTGGGGATTACCGATAAATTAAATATAAAATAAAAAAATATTATCTGCGAAGATATAAACACCATAACCCATAAACTGTCCATTTTATTAAAACGGGCAGTCAAACTCCAGCTCCTGCTCCTCACCCCCCAGACCGGGCAGCCACGTGTCGGTAGGGATATCGAACTTCTGATACTTCGCCTGCGAAGTATCATACACCGCATTGCCGTAACGGCCCGAGGCGCTGTCGTAATGCAGAGGCACGATACCACCGCTGCCAAGCATCGGGTCGAAACGCATCTTCTCGACCTTCACCAGCAGGATGTTATCTTCCTTCTCACGCTGGAGGACGATACCCACATCACACTTGTTGTTGAAGTCGGACGAGCCGAAGATGTCGAACATCGTGATCGGGATGAGCTGGCCGCGGGAGTCGAAGCCCGGCTTCCTCGGGTGGGCAACGAGGATTACACAGACGTTCATCTGGCGGGCAAACTGTACGATCGTAATCAGGATCCGGCTGATCTTCTGGGTGTCGGTCATCCCGCTCTCGCTGCCCAGGTCGATATAGTTGAAAGGGTCGAGCAGCAGGAGCTTCACCCCGTAGGAGAGGACCTGCTGAGTGGCGGTGTGCAGGATAGAGCTGATGCCCATATCGCCCTCCGCACTGATGTGGAAGATATTACGGTTCATGTAATCCTTGCACTGCCCGAACTCCAGGTCGGAGAGGTGGCGGTCGCTCAGACTGCGGCCCAGGATCTTCTCCGCCAGCTCCATGTAATGAAGCCTCAGGGGGAACTTCTCTGGCGAGAAGATCGAGCATTTCCAGCCGCTCTCCTTCAACAGCTTCACCGCGAGGAAGTCGGCGAAGGTGCTCTTGCCCGTTCCCGGAAGGCCCGTGACGATATACAGGCGCGAGGTCTGAAACTTGACATGGCGGTCGAAAGCGCCCAGACGGATCGTCTCCGAGGGGGGAAGACCATTCTGACGGAGGTCGTCGAGACCTTCAAACTCGCTCTCCGCACGCACCTCGCCGATAATATGGCAAGCCTCCGCATGGTCGATACAGTATTCCACGGCAGAAGGGCCGCCCTTCATCAGGCATTCGTTCGCATCCTTTGCCGTCTCCATGTCATCCTCCGAGGGCCACATCCACTCCACAATGCGGCAGCGGCTCTCGCCGAAGTAAGCAGCCAGACGCCGGCGCATGTCAAGGCCGACAGTATCGTTGTCACCGGCGATGTAGATGGTCTTCAGCGAATCGAAGTGGGAGAATTTGAAGCGGTCGAAGCTACGGATGTCGAAGTTCGCACCGTTATGGATGCTCACCGTGCCGGGATGGCCGCACTGGATCAGGCTCAGAGCATCCATACGACCTTCGGTGATGAAGACGGACTCCTCGCCAAGGACGGAGTCCACGTTCCATGGGATCGGCTCACAGTCCGTCTCGCTCTGGAACTTCTTGCTCAGCGTGCGGTACATCACGTTCACCATCACGCTGCCGTCGTAGCTCGGGAAGGCGATCGTCTTCTGGTCATAGCCGTTGACGTATCTCACGCACTCCATCACCTTCAGCCGGTCGAGCATCTCGAAGTCGGTGATGCTGCGGCTTATCAGATAGTTCTTCACATCATCGGAGTGGATCACCAGCAGGTTCAGGTCATCACCTTTCGGAAGCTTGTAACTGCGGGAGGCAGAAGGGCCGGACTGGCGGAGGTAAGGGCGCATCTGCTCCTTGATGAGGAACTGGCGGCCGCAGTGGAAGCACTTCCCGATGCCCGTCTTCAGGTTCATCCGCACCGACGGGTCGCCGGGATGTTCGCGGTTGTCGCTGCATGAAGGGCAAGGGCTGCGGGCGATGTCGCCTGAGGCGTGACGGAAGTCGAAGTCGTGACGGGGGACGATCAGGTAGCCACGTTTAGTCTCTTGATAATCAGGCATGGCTTCCCTCCCAACATTTCTTTTTCGTGTTCCACTTCCAGTCCCTCTCCCGGCACGGAGGGGCGTTCATCGGGACGATATCACCGTAAAGGCTGTAACGGAGGCCGTCGATGATATGGCCGTAGCCGATCGTCGCATCGTAGTTGCCGGCACGTTCCTCGGGAGGTGTATGGCTCTCGTGCAGCTGCCGGATCTTACGGTCCAGATGCTTACGGTTCTCATGGTCGCTGTTCAGCCAACGGAAGCAGTACTGGCGGGCGGCAGACAGGTCGAAGCCGTCACAGCCCGGATGACGGCTGTTTGCCGTACAGTTGAGACGGAACTCACGCTTCACGATGTCAAGGACGGAGCGGTCGTCGAGGGCGATGCCGCGTTGCGAGGCTACCGAGGTAAGCCACTCACGGTCGGAGAATATTTCATTCCAAAATTCAGAAGAGCCTGCTGCTCCTCCTCCTGCCCCTTCACCTTCTACGACAGAAGGAGTAGAAGGTTTATATTTTTCTTTTCTATTCTCTTCTATTCTTGTGCGGGTGCGCATCGCATTAAGGTGGGAAGAGGGCGTTGAAACTGATTCATGGTTCATTTCCCGTTCATTCACGGATGAATTCCCGTCGGGTTTCGGATGGACTTTCTGCTCCCCGATACCGAGGTATTTGTTCAGAAGAAGGCACTGGAACCGGCCGTTCCTCACCAGGTAGAGGCCGTAGTCGAGGAGGATATGTTTCAGATAGGATTTGCTCTTGTGGCACTTCATCGCCAGACGGCTCAGGGCCGAGAGGGTGCCCACCGCATTATCGCAGTTGAACAGGTATTCGTTGATGATCATGAAGGTGCCCGCTCCCGTGGCGCCCTCCTCCCCCATCAGCTGCTGGAGTTCGGATTTCTCGAAGGTGTTGGCAAAGAACTTGTACCACACCAGATTCTTATTGTTAATCATGAGGGTTCGTGATTTTAGGATGCTGACGCATAGTTGTCGTTGAACAGGTGTCTCGGTCTCTTGGAGTAGCTCACATGGATCCAGCACACCTCATGGCTGTTGTGCTCCAGAAGGAGCTGGTCCACGTTGGTGTTAGCCTTGAGGATGTCGAACAGCTTGCGGGCATAATCCGTGTCACGCAGATGCAGGTCGGCGGCACTGCCCGACAGGTGCTGGCTGCGTTTGGAGCCGTGCACCACGTAGTTAAGCTCTGCGCTGCGGAAGCCGCTGGAGACGGGGATCGGGAGGCCCAGCGTCACACGGGCGGGTTCAAGGATACGCGTCACCAGACTGGTGAGGTTCTTGAGCTGTGTACTGTCGGGCATATTGTCGATATGCAGGCGTTCCGACGTCTCGGAGCTGATCAGTTCATAGAGCGTGAAGTGTTCGGAGAGCTTCATGAATTTTGATTCTTGTAATGTCATTTGTGATTGATTATTGATTTTTGATTTGTATTCAATTGGGGCATGGTGATCCCATAACCGCAAAAAACAGGTTTCTGCGGAGCATGAAAAAACCTCCGGTCGGCCTCGGTGGGGAGGCTATGATCAATGTGACCGGAGGGGCTCTATCGTTGAGCGTCAGATTGTGGCTTAGTTGGGAGGTGAGTTACCGAAGAACGTCGGCAGCTGACCGGATGAAAAAGGAGGAAAACCGTTGTTTCCTGAAGTCCTTTTGATCTTAAAAATAAA
>Ga0302296_1000034_pt1 | contig 106927 bp, 94 predicted proteins | sample III_Fen_N3_1_FD_194546 | JGI IMG/M metagenome (GOLD analysis project Ga0302296, IMG submission 194546) | Peat permafrost microbial communities from Stordalen Mire near Abisko, Sweden - III_Fen_N3_1 | ecosystem: Environmental > Terrestrial > Soil > Wetlands > Permafrost | place: Sweden: Abisko... | reverse complement strand
CTGAATCCATATTAAAAGGCATCAATTCATTATTTGTAAGATATCGGATATTAATATCCAAATCATCGCCTTTTGACCGAAACACAGAAAATCCTTTATTTACCAACACTTTAAGTGCCATAGGTTGCACTTGTCTGGTTATAATCGTTGAAACGTTATTCTGTTCTAATGCAGGAAGTAGTTCACCCATATTAGAAGCTAAATCCAATGTTTTCATCCAACTTCCTTCGTGCGTTTCTGTATCATAAATACACAAACAGCCTATAACACTCAAGCTTCCGGCAATGCGATTACTTTGTAATTCTTTATCTACAACTGGAATAGCTATTTTCATAATTATATCGGATTAATTCAACTTTTCCAAAATTCATTAGTTGGGAGTAATTACTCACATCTATAACTTTTTCATCCAAAAGAGCATATTCGGTTTGCATCTTTCAAAACCCATACAACGATATAAAGTTTGTGCAACAACATTGTCCTCACGCACTTCCAGTGTTATTTTACAGTAATCCCTGGTTGTGGAAATAAGAATCAATTCTTGCATTAAACTATTTGACAACCCTTTACCTCTAAATTCAGGACGAATAAAAAAGTCATGAATATTAAGATAGGACTTAACCATAAAAGTAGAAAAGTTTATAAAACAAGTGGCTAGTCCTACAATCTCACCACCATATAATTCAAAAAGCACAAACGATGATGGATGATTACTAAGCCCATCAACCAATCGTAATTGCTGCAACTTATTCAATTGAGGAGCATCACCCATTGGGTCACCCATATACATATTCAATAATTCTGCAAGTGAGGCTAAATGTGTTGGATTTTCAAAATCACAAAATTCAAAGCTGATTGTACTCATATTTTAGTTCAAAATAATAACTATTAATGACTCATTGATAATTGAATCATACTTTAAACCTTTTGGGTTCGATATCATATTTTTTAATTCTTATGCCCATCATTCGTTCAGTAATCCCTAATTGTTCAGCAGCTTTCACACAGTTTCCTTTAGTTGAAATAAGTGCATCAATAATGATTTGTTGTTCCATTTTACCTAGGATGATATCCAACGTTCCACTTTGCATTGTTTCAGAAGTGGAAGCCGTTTGAAGTGATGCCGGTAAATTATGAGTGCGTATAACCTGATCGGTACTTAAAATGCAGGCACGTTCAATACAATTTTCCAGTTCACGGATATTTCCCGGCCAATGATAAACCATTAAGGTATCTATAGCCATAGAAGTGATTCGTTTGATGTTTTTCCCGTGTCTTTTATTGAATTTATCAATAAAAAAATCGGTCAGTATAGGAATATCGTTGATACGTTCCCGTAAGGATGGAATGTAGATAGGAAAAACATTTATTCTATAATATAAATCTTCTCTGAATTGATCTTTACTAATCAATTCTTCCAGATTTCGGTTAGTGGCGCATAGTATCCGAACATCAACTTTTATAGGTTTGGTACTACCTATTCGTTCGATTTCCCGTTCTTGTAAAACGCGTAATAATTTCACCTGAGTAGATGCCGGAATATCACCAAACTCGTCCAGAAAAATAGTTCCTCCGTTAGCTGCCTCAAACCGACCGATACGAGTAGTTGAAGCTCCCGTAAACGAACCCTTTTCGTGTCCAAACAACTCACTTTCAATCAAACTCTCCGGCAAAGCTGCACAATTGACCTTTATAAACGGTTTGTTCTTCCGGGCACTACTATAATGTATTGCATCAGCTACGAGCTCCTTCCCTACTCCACTTTCTCCACGAATTAAAACAGTTGCATCCGTTGTTGCCACACTATCAATCAGCGAAAAAACCTCGTTCATCTTTCCTGAATTGCCCTTAATTCGATCAGGCATAATTCGGTTTCTGAGTTCACCTCTCAGATTCATATTTTCACTGCGCAACTGCTCCAGTTCCTCAGCATATTCCTGTCTGCGACGCAAAGTACGTCCGATCATCGAACCTACAATTTTGAGCAATCTCAAATCATAATCAAACGAAATATTCCGCTTATAAACTTTGTGTTGACTTAGCGAGCCAATTACTTCATCCTTATATCGTATTGGTGTACAAATAAATGATACATCTACACCATCAATTACCTTTGCTGCATCAGTCAGATTAAGAAATTCGTGCGAAGATGCGATCTTAGGCAATAAAATTTGCTTTCCGGTTTCAATTACACGCCCGATAATTCCATGCCCCAAATGATAAACGGCATCTTTTACTTTCTTTTCATCTATACCATATGCACCCTCAATCGTAATCTGAGAATTCTCTCTATTCAATATCGTCAAAATAATTCGCTCAGCTTTCAGATGTTCTGCCAAAATTCGCAAAACTTCATTCAAATCAATCTCCTTGTTACTCAACAAAGAACTCAATTCAAGCAGCACCTCCAACTCTTTAGCCCCATAACAATTGGACCCATTAAACTTACACAATGTTTCCATAAAATCTTTTTTTTATCACTTTTGACACACCTATCAAACATAACCATACCTTTATCTGCAAAATTACTAATTTTTCTGTCATTATGTAATATTTCAAAAGATATTTTTTGTTTTTATTTCCAACAGAAAAATATCTTTTCATTAATTGTCTGAATTTGTGCACATTAGATAAACCACAAAAAAGTTGTTCTATGTTTGATTTTCAACTGACTGTAAACATAAATTGAAGTAGTATTAAATCAGATGATTGTCTGCAAGAAATAAATATTGAGTAAAACAAAAAAAAATGTACTTTTGTGGTCATTCGGAATTAAATAGTAAAATTATTCAATCGAAATTATATGATTCTAAGTTATATCTGGATTGCCTTTTTAGTTATTGCATTCATCGTGGCATGTGTGCAATTACTTTTTTTCGGCAATACTCAAATTTTTTCTGACATCATGACTGCTGCATTTGGTTCTGCTAAGTCAGGATTCGAAATTTCGTTGGGTTTAACAGGTGCTCTGTCTCTATGGTTAGGCATAATGAAAATCGGCGAAAAAGGAGGAGTTCTTGAACGATTAACACGAGTAGTTGCACCTTTTTTTGTAAAAATATTCCCTGAAATACCTAAAGGACATCCGGCATTAGCAAGTATGTTTATGAATCTGTCCGCAACCATGTTAGGACTTGACAATGCTGCCACACCCATGGGTCTGAAAGCCATGCGCGAAATGCAGGAGCTTAATTCCGACAAAGACAAGGCATCTAATTCCATGATATTATTTTTGGTATTGAATACTGCCGGATTAACGCTTATTCCTATTAGTGTAATGGTTTACCGGGCTCAACTTGGAGCTGTAAATCCTGCCGATATATTTATACCCATTTTATTGGCTACATTCATTGCCTTTATCGCCGGACTTATCAGTGTAGCTGTAGTTCAGAAAATAAATCTTTTTAATCGGGTAGTTCTTGGAACATTAGGAGGCCTGTCAGCACTTATCGTTGGAATTATCTATTTTTTGAGCGGATTACCGAAAGAACAAATTGCCCAATATTCAAGCTTTGCTGCGAATTTCATACTTTTTTCCATTGTCATTAGCTTCATTGTTATGGCTTTAATCAAAAAAGTCAATGTGTATGAATCATTTATTGAAGGAGCAAAAGAAGGTTTTCAGGTTGCTATAGGTATCATTCCGTATTTGATTGCTATTTTGATTGCAATTGGCATGTTTCGGGCATCCGGAGCTCTAACGTTTCTGACAGATGGTATTCGTTGGCTTGTTGGACTAACCGGCATAAACACTGAATTTGTTGACGCACTTCCTACTGCTTTAATGAAGCCACTGAGTGGAAGTGGTGCGCGTGGAATGATGATTGAAACAATGAAACTGCACGGAGCCGATTCTTTTGTCGGGCGACTTTCGAGTATAATCCAAGGATCTACCGATACAACATTCTATATAATAGCCGTTTACTTCGGTTCGGTAGGAATTAAAAACACCCGATATGCCATTGTCTGCGGTCTTTTTGCCGATGCTGTTGGAATTACTGCGGCTATTTTATTAGGATATTTATTTTTCCACTAAACAATGACCCTGAAAGATAGAACAAGCGTCATCATTTATGAATTAACATCACACAAAGAAGCAAGATGATTCAATATATTGCAGAAGTTATTAAACTTCCAATCATTCCGAAATCTAAAATTAATAGCTGGATCAAGGAAACAGCTGCTGCATATGACAGAAAAGTGGGACAAATTGCCTATATTTTCTGTTCTGACGAGCGTATTCTGGAAGTAAATAATCAATATCTCAAGCACGATTATTATACAGACATTATTACTTTCGATTATAGCGAAGGTTCTATAATTTCAGGAGATATATTTATCAGCATTGATACCGTACGAAGCAATTCAGAAAAATTCAACGTAAGTTTTGACGATGAACTACTACGAATCCTGATTCACGGCATTCTGCACCTTTGCGGTCAGGACGACAACACCCCAGAACTGCGAGTAGAAATGACAAACAAAGAGAATCTGGCACTTCATAGTTACTCTAGATAAAAGCATTTTAAGCTTCTTTATAATTCTACAAACCAGTTCTGCTATTATCTCACTATTTTTGCAATAATATGTTAAATATACCCCTCGCTTTAGGGGCATTTTATTATCATTAAAAGATTATCACTACTTTTGTTGCAGTATTTTGTTTGAGACACTAAAATTTAAACTGAAAAGGGCTTATCCTGTGTCTAATTACTTATTTTATATCGAAACAAGTATGAAAATAAAATTAATTAGATTGTGTGTTTTGTTCATTTGTATAATAATGTCTCTCAACACATTTGCACAAGACATGTATCGTGCCGAGGTAGGAGTATCCGGAGGAGGTTCATATTATCTTGGTGATGCCAACAGTCAACTTTTCAATAACATGCAATTTACATACGGTGCGTTTATTCGATATAGAATCGACCCTCGTTTTGCAATAAAAGCTGAGTTTTCTAGAATTACTAAAATTGTTGGGGCAAATAATTCGTTTGTTAATGACACGATTAATACTGGTGACCTTTGTTTGGAGTTCAATTTTTTCGACTTAGAAAACAATCTGTATAATCAACATAGCAGAATATTTTCTCCGTTTATATTTGTCGGCGCAGGAATGATGACTGATTTGTACATAAAACAGAAACATCCTGAACCATACATTCCCTTTGGAGTGGGGATAAAACTTAAAATAGCCGAACGTTGGAATCTAACAGCTCAATGGTCAAATAAATTATTAATATACTCGGATAACATGGAAAACAACCCGAAATATGATAATCCCAAGAATTTGAATGGTTCCAATATATTTAATAACGATTTACTCTCGACACTTACTGTTGGTATAAGCTATGATTTTTGGGGAAAGCGATGCAATTGTATGAATAGTACGCACAAATAATTTATTATCAATATTTTATGTCATCTTTTATAGAAAAAATAGATAAATCCAATTTGCCAAAACACATTGCCATCATAATGGATGGAAATGGACGTTGGGCAAAGGAACGTGGATATGATCGAATTTTCGGGCATCAAAACGGCGTTACTTCCGTTCGCGAAACAACAGAAGCAGCAGCTGAAATTGGAATTCAATATCTTACGCTTTATGCTTTCTCTACTGAAAATTGGAGTAGACCGCAATTGGAAGTAGATGCGTTGATGGAGCTTTTAATAGACACTATTGAAAAAGAAACACCAACTCTGAATAAAAACAATGTTCGATTGTTGACCATTGGTGATTTAAGCCGATTACCTGGAAATGCAGGTGAGAAATTAAACCCTTGCATTCTTCAAACGGCTAAAAATACAGGTTTATCACTTGTTTTAGCCTTGAGCTATTCGTCTCGTTGGGAAATAACCAATGCCTTAAAGGAAATATGCAAAGATGTCCGGGGAGGAAAATTAAGCGAAGAAAACATCAATGAAGATCTGGTTAGCAACTATTTAACAACGAAATCAATACCAGATCCTGATTTATTGATAAGAACTAGTGGTGAAGAACGTGTTAGCAACTTCTTATTATGGCAAATAGCTTATACAGAATTGTATTTCACAGAAACTCACTGGCCCGAATTTAGAAAAGAAGATTTTTACCAAGCAATATATAAATTTCAACAAAGAGAACGTCGTTTTGGCAAATAATTAAACCAATCCAATTCTATCGTAACTCGACACTCCGAATAATTATGCAACATAAAACGTTTTTCACTTTCTCTCTGCTATTTATTTTCAGCCAATTGCTTGTAGCACAAACAGTTTCAGTACAAGATTCAACGAATTTACCTATTATTGAATATTCTAATTCCGCACCAAAATACCAGATTGCTGAAATAAAGGTTACCGGAGCCAGCAACTACGAAGATTTTGTTCTTATAGGATTTTCAGGTTTGACAGTCGGCGATGTGGTAAACATTCCGGGAACTGCTATAACCAATGCTGTAAAAAGATTTTGGAAACAAGGTCTCTTTTCTGATGTCAAGATTTTAGCAACAAAAATACAAGACGGAAAAGTATGGCTGACTATTGCATTAAAAGAGCGCCCACGCGTATCTGAAATAAATTACAATGGCCTGAAGAAGAACGAAAAAGAAGAACTTGAATTGAGAATCGGAATTACAAAGGGAAATCAGATTACTCCCAACATCTCTGATAGAGCAAAAAAACTCATTGATAAGTATATGGAGGAAAAAGGCTATCTGAATGTCCTTGTAAACGTTTATCAACGAAATGACCCCAACAAAGCCGGCTATGTAATTGTAGATGTAAACGTTGATAAAAAACTCAAAACTAAGGTTCATCAACTTATTTTTACTGGCAACACAGTATTGACTCACAACCAAATAAATAAGGCAATGAAAAAGACCAATGATAACAATTGGCGAAACTTTTTTAGAACCAAAAAATTTGTTCGTGAAGAATATGAAAAAGACAAAGCTGCTGTTATCGAAAAGTATAATGAAATCGGCTATCGTGATGCATTTATAGTTGCAGATAGCGTAGTGCGCTTTGATGACAAGACTGTTAACGTATATATGACTATCAATGAAGGTAAAAAATATTATTACAGAGACATTAAATGGGTCGGGAATACTATTTATCCTTATCAACAACTTAATGCGTTATTAGGAATTAAAAAAGGAGATATCTACAATCACAAAAAACTGATGGCCAGACTTGAAACCGATGAAGGTGATGCTGTTAGTAAATTATACCAAAATCACGGATATTTATTCTTTCACGTAGATCCTGTTGAAGTACAAGTGAATAACGACTCTATTGACTTTGAAATGCGCATGTATGAAGGGAAACCGGCAACTATCAATGAAATTGGGATAAAGGGTAACTCACGCGTTTATGAACATGTTATTCGTCGCGAATTACGTACAAAACCAGGACAATTATACAATCAGGATGATATTATGCGTTCATTACGCGAACTGGCACAAATGGGCCATTTTGATCCTGAAAAAATCAAACCCGATATCCAACCTGATCCTGAAAATGGAACAGTTGATATCAACTATGAACTTGAGACAAAAGGAAGCGATCAGGTTGAGTTTTCAGCTGGCTGGGGATCTACCGGAGTAGTTGGAAGCGTTGGATTAAAGTTCAGCAACTTTGCCATACAGAATCTGTTCAAACCAGACACTTACAGAATCGTGCCGCAGGGTGAAGGGCAGACACTTACAATTAATGGTAGAACAAGTGGACAATCTTACTCTTCTGTAAGTTTATCTTTCTTAGAACCATGGTTCGGAGGAAAACGCCCAAACTCATTATCGGCTTCGATATATTACTCTACACAATCTACAGTTAGTGACCGGTATTCTTCCAATTACAGTAACTATATCAACTCCATGTACAGCGGATACAGCAGCGGTTACGGAAATAGTAGCTACAGCAGCCAATATCAAAGTGAGATGGATCCAACTAAGTACATGCGCACAATAGGTGCTTCACTTGGTTATGGAAAACGATTGAATTGGCCGGATGACTGGTTTGTATTTCAGGCTGAGTTATCTTATCAATTATTCATGTTAAGCAAGTGGTATTACTTACCTCCGTTAACCGATGGACATTATAACAACTTCAGTGTAAATCTAACGCTTAGTCGTAACTCTATTGACAATCCGACTTATACACGTAGTGGTTCGGCATTCTCATTAGGATTAAAAATTACTCCGCCCTATTCAGCTTTAAATGGAAAAGATTATAGTAACACAGGTATGTCAAATGCAGAACGTTATAAATTCCTTGAATATCATAAGTGGACGTTCTCAGGTAAAACATTCACACCTTTAGCAGGCGACAAACTGGTATTAATGGGTAGAGCTTTATTTTCCTATTTAGGCAGCTACAACAAAAATGCACGTTCTCCTTTTGAAACATTCGTAATGGGAGGTGATGGTATGTCAAGTTACACCAGCTATGGCACGGATTATATTGCTATGCGTGGCTATACAAGTGGTTCAATAACTCCATACGACCCTAAAGTAGGTACTAACGTAGGCTATTTATACGATAAATTTACCATGGAATTACGCTATCCATTATCGTTGGAACAATCTGCTACAATCTATGCTTTGACATTTGTTGAAGCCGGTAACTGTTTCAATAAAATGTCAGACTATAATCCATTTGATTTGAAGCGTTCTGCTGGTATTGGGGTACGTATATTCCTCCCAATGTTTGGTATGATGGGGATTGACTGGGGATACGGATTCGATAAAGATAACACAGGAAAGAAAAGCGGAAGTCAGTTCCACTTCGTATTGGGTCAAGAACTTTAATCGGAATATTATTACATAATAATTTCTGGCAAAGATTTTGTAATTCGAGCTTATATAAAAATTGTTGTTCAACTATCTAATGAAAAGAAATATGAAAAAACTATTTATTTCGCTCTGTTTATTGGTAGGCATAGCATTTGCCGGAAATGCCCAAAAATTTGCAATGGTAGATATGGAATATATAATGAAAAATATTCCCTCTTATGAAACTGCCAATGATCAATTAAATCAAATATCAAAAAAGTGGCAATCTGAGGTTGAAGCACAAATGCAAGAAGTTCAGAAAATGTACAAAAGCTATCAGACAGAATTAGTCTTCCTCTCGGATGATATGAAAACTAAGCGCGAAGAAGAAATTGTAGCAAAAGAAAAAGCCGCTCAGGAGTTGAAGAGAACATATTTTGGTCCGGATGGTGAATTATTCAAGAAACGTCAAAGTCTAATGAAACCCATTCAGGATGAGGTATATTCAGCCATTCAGGAAATAAGCAAAGACCGAGATTTAGAACTTGTTTTTGATAAAAGTTCATCTATGAATGTATTATTCACTTCTCCAAAATTAGATATTAGCGACGCAATTCTCCAAAAATTGGGATATTCAAAATAAATTTATAAATTTGCACTTCGTTTTCAAATTATTAAAACTCAAAATAAAAATAACATGTTTAAAAAAATTGCTTTAGTACTGCTTTGTGCACTTCCGTTTGGCTTGAAGGCACAGGAAGTTAAATTAGGTCACGCTAATTTTCAAGAAATTGTTTCATTAATGCCAGAACGCGCCACAATTGAAAAAACCATCGCTGATTTGCAAACCCAATGGGAAAAAGAATCGGTGAAAATGCGTGAAGAATATTACGCTAAAATCAAAGAATTTCAAGACAAACAAGCTACAATGCCTGAAAGTATCAAGCAAGCTCGTCAAAGCGAAATTGGAGAGATGGAACAACGCATTAGCACTTTCAACCAAACTGCACAAACTGATTTGCAAAAGAAATCTCAGGAATTATTTGCTCCGGTAATTGAAAAAGTCAAAAAAGCAATTAATGAAGTTGGTTCTGAAAATGGCTTCATTTATATTTTTGATTTAAGCTCACAAAGCATCATTTATCAATCACCAAAATCGAATGATGTTACTCCACTTGTAAAGAAAAAATTGGGTCTTAAATAAACACCAATAATCATAAAAAACAGACGTTGAAGAGTTTTTCTTCAACGTCTGTTTTTTTTATAAACTCACAACAAGTGACTTTATAAAAAAAGAATATTGTCCGATAAGAATCAATTTATTATAATGCCACCCAGACAAGGCTTAGATTTAAATACAACTAATTGACCAGCATAATATCACAGCGCTCCAGCTAATACAAAGGCTCCAAAGAAACAAACTTAGGATATACTAATCAACAATAAGAAAATTAAAGCTCTGTCCGTCCAGACGACATCAAAACAAATTGCTGTTTGTGATGCTTTTAATGGATTTCTTAATAATTTCACCGGACACCAATAAAAAAATGCATTATTGAGATAATGCATTTGAAATTCCGATTAATTCTTTTCTAATAACTTTAAGACGTTCAACAACTTCCTGTTGTTTGGCTATTACGTCTTTCTTCTGACTCAGTTTTCGCTTAGCCCCATCGAGTGTAAGTTTCTGCTCATTAGTCAAATAAATGATTTGTTTGATTACCAGGATATCGTCAGGTGAGTAAAAACGTGTTCCTTTAGCGTTTCTTTTAGGCTTAAGTTGATTAAATTCTCTTTCCCAAAAACGCAGGTTTGATTGATTGATGCCAAACATAGTGGCAACTTCTGAAATGGAATAGAAAAGCTTTTCCATAAAACGTTTTCGAAAGTATTATTTGATAATTTTCAATTTCTGATTTTTGCGAATCTTTGAACCACGAATGCCATTCCACTTCTTTAATTTCGTAACTGAAATGCCATATTTTGAAGCCACATCGCTTAAAGTTTGTCCGGACTTAACCTTATAATAAATCACTCTCCCGGAACCTCCAGGAGTTATTGTTGCTGCCGTCTGAAGAATTTCAATTTCACTGCGACGATTATTTATCAACTCATCTGCCTTATATGAAACAACTTCTTTGAATTTTTCAATAAAAGTATTAGCATAATTTAATGGCAAACACAATGAATATGGTTTGATATTACCCGGTATAATATCTTTTCTATATTGAGGGTTGAGCAATCTCACCTCTTCAATAGGCAAATTCAGAACTGTGGCAACTTGTTCCAAATGAATCCGTTGATGAACCATAACAGTATCTGTCAGTGCAGGCATATTTACAATAGCCGGACACAGATTATGCTGAGCAGCATAATGCAATGAATAATTAGCTGCTATAAAAATAGGCACATAACCTCTGGTCTCTCGTGGTAAAAAAGGATATATTGCCCAATAATCACGTTTACCTCCAGCTCTTCTAATAGCTTTATTTACATTTCCGGGACCACAATTGTAGGATGCAATGACCAAATTCCAATCACCATAGATGGCATACAAGTCCTTCAAAAGATGAGCGGCTGCATTGGTTGCTTTTACCGGCGATAATCGTTCATCAACTAAACTATTTACCTCCAGTCCATACATTCTCCCTGTGCCAATCATTAATTGCCATAAACCAGCTGCTCCCATTCGAGACACTATGGTTGTATTAAGAGCTGATTCAATAATTGAAAGATACTTCAATTCGAGCGGCAGATTATTTGCAATCAAAACCTGTTCGAACAGGGGGAAATAATAATTGCTCATTCCCAACATATATTCAACCTGACGGCGCTTGCGAACAGTATATAATTCAATGAATGAGCGCACTGTAGGATTAAAAGGCATTTCCATCAAACAAGGCATTTTTGATAAACGCATCTTATATACAGAGTCAGAAACCGCCACTACATCATCGGTTGATTTACAATTCAAAGTACTCGCCCGCTGTATAACCCACGATTGAAGCATATAATCAAGCGTATTATCAAATTCTACAGGTACATTTAAAGTTGAATCCATTACCAGTTCATTAACCGACTTCTCTTTATATGCATTACCTTTAACCTGTGAATAAACACAGGTTGAACTAAATATAAAAACCAAAGTGATTGAAAGTAGAATTCTAAACTTCATCTTAAAACTATAATTATTAAATCAATCTATCAAAAATTAAAACTACATTGCATTGCAAATGTATTATTATTTCCGTTTTTCATTAATGTTGGTTGAACATGCATTGATAAATCCGGACTAATATCGAAATCGTACAATTGTGCATCAACATAAGCATCTACTATTGAAAGAGCATAACAACCAATTGCAACAATAATGCTCAAATCACGATAACGTCTAAAAGCACTCTGAGCTGTATTTAAAACTGCCTCATACGCCGAATAGGTTTTATAGGCAACTGGAATTGTGTAACCTCTAGGAAGAATCTGATAAAAACTAACTTTACTTTTATCTTTATCTACAGCATTTTGATAATTAACATCACTCGTATTATACTTATTCAAATCCAGATAGGCATTTCTATATGAATTATACTGGGTTGAATTCCATGTAATGGCATAAGCACACCCAAGAAAAGCTCCATAAACGATGGGCAATTTCCAATATTTTCTATTCAAAATCTGTCCGTATCCGGGAATAATTGCAGCCATCCAAACGACTCTTCCCGGATTAGGTTTGAACGCTTTTAATTTCGCTGAGTCTGAAACTTGTACAACATTCTTTATAGATGATACAGCATTTTGTTCAACAATCCGGGCAACAGTGTCTTTGGGCAACTGATTCTTGATTGAATCTACCTGCGCTTGTACACCCTCTGATACCAGGAAAATAAAAAGAATAATTATGCTTAAGTTTTTATACACAAAAAGCTACTATTAAATTTTATCAAACAACTCCATAATACGTGCCAATTCTTCATCGCTGGCGAAAGGAATTGAAATTTTGCCTTTACCATCCGAATTGCATTGAAACTGAACTTTTGTTCCAAAAACTTTAGTTAGTTGAACTTGTAAATCATCAAATTCCTGAAGTTTTTTGACCGGATTTGCAGAACCTTCTTTTGGTTTTGCTTCCAGACTTCCTGTTTCCAAATACAAACGCACAAGTTCTTCAACCTTTCTTACCGTAAAATCATTTTGTATAATCGATTCGTATAAATGCAATTGAACAGCGGGATCATTCAATCCCAAAATAGCACGAGCATGACCCATGTCTATCTTTTTATCTTTAATTCCCATTTGAATTTCAGCAGGCAGGCGAAGCAATCGTAAATAATTTGCAATCGTAGCACGCTTCTTCCCAACACGCTCACTCAAACGTTCTTGTGTTAGTTTATACTCTTCCATCAAACGGTAAAATGTCAGGGCTATTTCTATGGCATTCAGGTCTTCACGTTGAATATTTTCAATCAACGCCATTTCCATAACCTGCTCGTCAGCTGCAGTCTTTACATAAGCAGGAATAGTTTTTAGCCCGACTTGCTTTGAAGCTCTGAATCTGCGTTCACCAGCAATAATCAGGTATGTTCCATCATCGTTTTTACGCAATGTTATGGGCGAAATAACCCCTAATTCACGAATCGAAGCAGCTAATTCTGTTAATGCATCTTCATCAAAATAACTTCGAGGTTGATTCGGATTTGCAAAAATCAAGCGCATTTCCACTTCACTGATAGATGATGATCCGCTTGTGCTAATATTCTCAGTATCAATCAAAGCACCTAAGCCTCTTCCTAAACCTGTTGTATTTTTTGCCATATCTGTTTTACGAAAACGCAGCTTTTAATTATTTATTTCTTTTATAGTTAATCAATTAACCTTTTTATTTTTTGCTATCAATTCATTAGCTAAATCCATATAGTTTGTAGATCCTTTAGATTCAGCATCGTACAGCAAGACTGGTTTTCCATGACTGGGAGCTTCACTTAAACGAACGTTTCGGGTTATAACCGAATCGAATACCATTCCTTCGAAGTGCTTTCTAACTTCTGCATAAACCTGATTTGCCAAACGCAAACGATTATCATACATAGTTAGTAAGAATCCCTCTATTTCTAATGTTGTATTCAATTTACTCTTGATAATTTTAATAGTATTCAAAAGTTTACTTATTCCTTCAAGAGCAAAATACTCACATTGAACCGGAATAATTACAGAATCAGAAGCTGTTAATGCATTTACAGTTATCAAACCTAACGATGGAGAACAATCAATCAACAAATAATCGTATAATGATTTTAATGGAGTCAGGAGATTTTCCATTACCCGTTCTCTATTTTCCATATTAAGCATTTCAATTTCGGCTCCAACTAAATCAATATGTGAAGGCAAAATAAACAAATTTTCTACATCAGTAGGATGTATTGCCTGAATTGGGGGCACATTGTCAATCAAGCATTCATAGATTGTAAACTCAAGCGTTCTGATATCAACACCTAAACCCGACGAAGCATTAGCCTGAGGATCGGCATCGATAAGCAACACTTTTTTACCAAGCGATGCCAATGAAGCTGCTAAATTAATAGCAGTTGTGGTTTTTCCCACACCACCTTTTTGGTTTGCCAACGAGATTATTTTACCCATACTGAAAGGTTTTTTTAAGATAAATTTTGTGTTAACAGTGGACTCTACGTAAATTCTTATCAATTCAAAAAACTTCTTGTCTCAATAAAAACTCAATGTACTGAACGTCATAATCATCGACTTTAACACCTGCTTTTTATACCGCTTGGCAAAGGTAATAAAATAAATCCACCCTATCAATAAGGAATTAAAGCATCAATTATAAATAAGTTTTTTTAAGGCTACAAAATGAAAAATGTTTTTAACAAACAAAAACCTGTATTTTATATTAAAATAATGTATTTCTATTTTTAAATTTATATTAATCTTTCAAGTAATAACTTCAATAGAACTTTTAAGTTTTTACATATTATAGAATCCGGATAGTTGTAAAAATGATTATCTTTGCATTTGACAAATAAAATTCAGACTTACCGTCAATCATCTATTCGTCAATAATTTAGACTAAAAGATTCAAATACATTTCATATGATAGTTCGAAACCAACGAAATCTGCTTTTATTGATTTTTCTTGTGACACTTGTCATTATTTCTTATTTCTTTTTCTTTCGCATTGATTTAACTTCAGATAAACGATACAGCATAGCAAGCCAAACAAAAAACCTAATGGAGAAAATTGATTCTCCACTTGAGGTAGTTGTTTATCTCGATGGAGACTTGAATCCGGGATTTCAGCGTCTGAAAAAATCAACAGTCGAGTTACTGGACGAACTAGCCATTTACTCCCACAAAAGCATCAGTATAAAGTATGAAAATCCGTCGTTGGCTGATTCACCGAGCGAACGTGAAAAAAGATATGCAGAACTTCAAACCAATGGTTTGACTCCAACGGCTGTTTATGAAAGAGACAAAGAAGGAAAATCTATCCAAAAAGTCATTTTCCCGTGGATTGAGATAAGTTGCGGTGGTAAAAAGATTCCGGTTTGTCTATTGAAAAACATTCTTGGAAATTCGGGTGATGAAAATTTAAATATATCCATTGAAAATCTTGAATTTGAAATTACAGATGGTATCCGTCGACTTATAAACAAGGATGTCACTAAAATTGCTTTTATCGAAGGGCATGGCGAACTTCCAGAAGCAGAGACGTATGACATCAGTAAATCACTGAGTCGCTATTTCCAGATTGATCGTGGCATTCTGGCAAGCGATGCTTCTGTTCTGAATAATTACAAAGCTATAATCATTGCTAAACCGACCAAACCGTTCAGCGAATCAGATAAATACATCATCGACCAATACATCATGAATGGTGGACGCGTACTTTGGTTACTTGACGGCGTTCGGATTGCTAAAGAAAACCTTTCTACCATCGGACTTTCACCGGCTATGGAACTGGATGTGAATCTAAACGATCAACTTTTCCGCTACGGCGTGCGTATAAATCCGGTTTTGCTGCAAGATGTTCAATGCGCTTCCGTTCCGGTAAACATAGCTCCGGCAAATGCAACTCCACAGTTCGAACCAACTCCGTTGTATTTCACCCCATTGCTTCTGGCTTCGCCTGAACATCCCGTGAGTCGAAACATCACCGAAGTTCGTTCAGAATTCTGCTCGGGGATTGATGTGGTTGGTAACAATAAGCAAGTTGATTACCAACTGCTTCTGGCTACTTCAGATAACACGCATATTGTTGGAACTCCAACAACTATCGACTTAAGCCAAAAATTAAAAGCAAATGACAAAACGTATTTCAACGGAGCTTATGTTCCTGTGGCAATATCGATGGAAGGAATTTTTGAGTCGGACTTCGAAAACAGAATGGTGCCAAAAGGATTAGTCAATACAGCACCTATTTTAAAACAAAGTACCAAAACCCGGCAGATTGTTGTAGCCGATGGCGACATTATCAGAAATGAAGTATCTTTAAAAGACAGCGTTTCAATTCCGCTCGGTTTTGACAGATATATGAATCAACAATTTGGAAATAAAGATTTTATTCAGAACGCCGTGCTTTATCTTGCCGATAACGACGGTTGGATGCAGTTACGTTCACGCACATTGAAACTAAGGCTTCTAAACAAAAAAATCACCAATGAAGACAGAATCATTTGGCAATTGGGGAACGTATTGATTCCAATAACTTTACTGCTTATCTTTGGAATTGGGTACCAAATAATCAGAAAAAGGAAATACACGCGAGAGTAAAAAACTACAGCTTGCCATATAGTTGGATTTCTAAGACCAATGAAATCGAGAAACACTGCCACTCGTTTTCAACGAGTGGGGTTCGACGTTTGTAACGTTGTAATAAAAGAAAAAAATGAAATGACAAAGAGATTGAATGCTTATCAATGAAATAATTTCATTGGATAGCGAAGATACAATTCAAAATCGAGAAAAAAGCACAAGAGATTGTGTCTTTTTTGCATAAAGTAACAGCCAATTATTACGATAAATACGGACGAGTGGTGCAAGCCCGGAGTAGTAACCATCTGAGCAGATTTGCTCAAACCAATAACCTTAACCACCTCAAACCTTTTCCAGCTGGCTTATGACAAGCAAGTGGAAAATAAGATCCAACCTTCAGGTGATCTTCGAAGAAATACTTCAGCGGGAATAATAAATGTCTCGTGTCTGATACAATCGCATTTCTGTGTGACGCAATTGTATTTCTATGTGACGCAACCGCATTTCTATATGATACAATTGCATTTCTGTGTGATACAATTGCATTTCTGAGTGACGCAATCGCATTTCTGAGTGGTACGATGACGTTTCCGTGAGGTACAAAGACGTTTCCGTGAGGTACAAAGACGTTTCCGTGAGGTACAAAGACATTTATTTACTATACATCAACAATAGTTTGGTGTTCAGTTTCTTTGATTGCCTATCATATTAATTATTTAGAACTGCATCCACAGGTAGTCGGATCTTTTAATGGACCTTTACTATTTTTCGTAATTTCTCTTTTAATGTCACAGCCATTACAGTCGCCACAGGGTGACGTTTCTTTCTTGTGTATATTTTTTAGCACAGCATATACAGAGTAAGCTATTGCAAGAGCTATGATTATCAAGACTATTATAGTTTGTGTCATTTCCTTTTCTTCATTAAATATATTTTATAAACAAATAAAAACAGCATCTTTATCTTTCTTCAATAATTGAAGTTTGTTTTACAAAAACAAACTTCCTATCTGATAAGTTGCAAATGCCACCAGCCAGGCAATAGCTGTGGTATACACCATGGTAAAAACCGCCCAGCCCCAACTGGACTCTTTTTTGATAGCCGCAATTACAGCTACACAGGGGAAATAAATCAGCACAAAAAGCATAAAACTGAAACTCACCAAAGGCGTAAACACCTTTTTCCCTTTCAGTTCCCCACTATTATGGGTTTGAGCTCTCAATTCATCTTTCAGGGAAGTAGTATTCTCATCAGCTTTAAGATCTGCCTGATAAAGAATACCCATCGAACTAACAACTATTTCTTTTGCCGCCAATCCGGTAATAATACTCACACCCATTTTCCAGTCAAAACCAAGCGGTCTGATTACCGGTTCAATAGCATGACCAAGCTGACCAATATACGATTTTTCTTGGCGTTCAGACTCTTTACTTACTTCCAAACGTTTGATTTTCTCTTGCTTTTGTACCTCAACCAGCTGATTGTCCGATTTTATATTTTGAATCTGAGTATCATAATTAGCCGTGTAATCTATGTGCCGGGGGAAATACCCCAAAGCCCAAATTAATATGGAAGCGAGTAAAATAACATTCCCCATCTTTTTTAAATACTGTTGTCCTTTGTGCCACATGTGCAGGCTGGTATTTTTCAACGTTGGTATTCTATAGGGCGGCAGTTCCATTACAAAAGGTACTTCTTTCTTTGCAAACGCTATTCTTTTCATTACCAAAGCTGTAACAACAGCCAAAACAATACCAATCAGATAAATAGAAAACAAAACTAACCCTTGATTAGCCGGAAAAATAGCTGAAATAAGCAAAACATAAACCGGCAACCGGGCACTACAGGACATAAACGGAGTGATAATCATGGTTAGAATCCTATCCTTTTTGTTATCCAGCGTGCGGGTTGCCATGATAGCAGGCACATTACAACCAAAACCCATAACCAACGGAATAAACGACTTTCCATGCAGTCCAATCTTATGCATCAATTTATCCATGATAAACGAGGCACGAGCCATATAACCGGTATCTTCCATCAAAGAAATAAAGAAGAACAAAATCAGGATGTTTGGGAGAAAAACAATCACGCCTCCTACTCCACCAATAATTCCATCAACCAACAAATCCCGCAATGCTCCTTGCGGCATACTGGCCTGAACCCAGTCACTTAGTAAGCCCACACCCGTATTAATCCAATTCATAGGATAACTTCCCAGAGTAAAAGTGCCCTGGAACATTAGCCACATAAAGAACAAGAATATCGGGAATCCCAAGAATCTATGTGTCAGCAAATCGTCTAACTCCCGTTTACTTTCTCTTTTATCTTTTTTCGGTTCGCGGTAAGTTTCTTTTAGCGCTCCATCAATAAATCCGTATTTTGCATCAGTAATAATAGTTTCAGACCGTTCGCCATATTCTTCTTCCAATTCTGTAATCGTCTGTTTGGCAACTGATTTAATTTGCTCATAATTACTAAATTTTTCTAGCTGAGCAAGTGTACTTTTGTCTGTTTCCAATAATTTTATTGCAACATAACGCGATGATAATTTATCGGTTATTGTAGGATTTTTCCAAATTACATTCTGAATATCCTGAATTGCTTTCTCAATAAGAGTACCGTAATTTATATGTATATGACGAACACTCGGATCTCTGTCTTCATACACATCAATAAGTTTCTCAAATAATTCATCTATCCCTTTTCCTTTTGATGCAACAGTAGGAATAATAGGAATTCCTATCATTTCACCTAAGCTCACATAATCAAATTTCACACCTTTCTTTTCCAACTCATCATACATATTCAAAGCAATTACAACTTTGATATTCATATCAATAAGCTGAGTAGTTAGAAACATATTCCGCACCAGATTGGACGAATCAATAACATTTACGACAATATCCGGCATTTTTTCGGTAATATGCATCCGAACATAGAGTTCTTCAGGAGAATACTCCGTAATGGAATAGGTACCGGGCAAATCTACAATTCTAAAAGTATAGCCGTCCTTCTTCATTATGGCTTCTTTGGCATCTACTGTAACTCCACTATAATTTCCTACTCGTTCATGAGAACCTGATGCGAAATTAAACAGCGTTGTTTTACCACAATTGGGATTACCAACCAATGCCACATTAATCACTTTTCCCTTCTCTAATACAGATACTTTAAGCGATTCTTCATCAATAGTACCTTCAAACTTTATTTCCGACAAACTTGCAGCATCTTCAATCGAGATAACTTCCACCAATTCCGCCTCACTCCTGCGAAGCGAAACATTATAGCCCATAATTTCATACTCTACAGGATCTTGCAAAGGAGCATTCTTTATAACCCTGACCTTTTTGCCTTTTACAAAACCCATTTCAGTAATGCGCTTACGAAACGCACCATGTCCAAGTACTTTTGTGATTATTGCCTCATCACCAGTCTTAATATCAGAAAGATATGTATTATTTGTCATCATTTATATACTAATTAGACCTATTTTTACGAATAAAAAAGAAACAGATTTCTCCGCTAAAAAGATATTTAAAACACTACATTGTTAAACCAAAACGAATAAACCCAACCAAAGCATTATCTAACTTCGAACTTGTCCCAACCGGATTAATAACATATTGGATATCAGGTTTAATATAAATATTTTTATTTACCTTGAACTGGTAAGCCATCTCAATAGCCGTTTCACTTCCAAGTGCGCTCTCATCAATTCCGGCATAAGCCACAGCCATTCCAAATTGATCATCGGGGCGTTTACCTATTAAACCTTTATAATTAAAACCCAAACTATAATAGTGATTATTCTTGTTTATCTTTTTAGGGCTTAGTCCTATTTGAGAAAACAGGGATAATTTTGTTGTTATTTGCTGATCGCCTACAAAGTAGAATCCACCTACCTTTTGTTCTGTTTCAATTGTATCATTATGTTGATGATAATATATTCCCAATTTATAGGAACCAACCTTATCTGCCAGTAAACTTTTCTTTAGTTGAAGTTCAGTCACAGTTAAAAATCCTTGATTCTCACTCAACTTCCAGTCAGTATTATACGGATTATTTTCAAAATCGTCAGGAGTACCATCAAAAATGGCAGCTTGCCAAACAAAAGAATCAGAAATATTCCATTGGATATTCACACCCAGCGCTGTTAATGGAAAAATCGGAGGAGATACATTATCCGCGATACTGGAATGAATTCCGAACGAGCTATTTGTAAATAGTGCTCCATTCTCACAAGTTGCAAAATTAGCATTCAAATCCTGCAACCCAATTGTGATATTTAGGTTCTTAATACTTTGCTTATACCAAAACTCATAAAGAAAAGAATGATTACCTGCCTCAATATTCGATATTCCCTGAAAATCACCTACTAAATTAGCCGATGGTTCACCTCCATGTGTATTTCCAGCATTTATAAACATTTCACCACCTTTCCACCACCTTGCAGTATTAAAATCTACTTTCATATTTGCTAAGCCCAAATAGACGGTTCCCTTTTTTATCCCTCCACTAAAATTGGTAACAACGTCTCCTATATATGATGCTGAAAAAGTAAATTGAGACTCGTTTTCAGTAGCATTCTGTTGAGCGCAAATTCTGTTTGGAAATAAAGTGGCTAAAATTCCGACAATTAAGACTGACTTATACGTTGTTTTCATGCTGAATTAATTAATACTAACTTCAGCACAAAAGTACAGCCGCAAAATCAACTCACATATCCCTAATAATGCTGATTAGAACTCCAACCTGTAACAACTAATAGGTATAAAAACTAATCATCTGAAAATAAACACAATGTAATTACCAATAACTATTTTTAAACACAGTTCTGATTTAGGCATTTTTAATTTCATCTATCTCAATCAGCTTATTCATAATTGCATATACAGTAAGACCCGCGGTGCTATGAATTTCTAGTTTACGGGTAATATTCCTCCGGTGCGAAATCACCGTATGAGTTGATAAGAATAAGGTTTGAGCAATTTCTTTATTCGTTAACCCTTTCACAACACAGATAATAATTTCCTTTTCGCGCCCGCTCAACGTATTTTGTTCCTCCGATCCTTTGTCTACACGCGAATCAAAAAGCTTATCCAACTTATCTTTTATCTGTTCTACAGAATCATAAATGCTTAGGGTATCATCATAATTTTTCAACAAATTTACATCTATAGCAGAATAAACTAAAGCTAAACATTTTAATTTTGGATTTGAGGTATCAACTTTGATTTTAGAAACATCAAAGTACCCCCAGAAAGCGGGATTAATAATTAAAATATCCGGCTTATGAACATTTAAATAGTGAGTTATAGAATCGACTGAAATAATTTCAACGGGCTGTATTCTGTAGTTCGGAACTCGTTTCAATACAACCGAAATTCCGCTCCGAATAATAACCGAAGGCTCAACAATTAATATTTTGAGTTGGTTATTATTCATTTTTGCAACTTATTTTTTTGTTCGAGTGCTTCTACAGTTGGTATAAATAAGTAATCTTCTACCTGATTATGGGTGGCTAAATCAATTTCGCACGATAAAATATCGAACAGAACTTCAGTCAGCAAATAATTACTAACTTTAGCAGGATAATATTTTACAAGTATGTTTTTTAGTTCTACCAGTTTCGAATCTATTTCGTTATGTCTGTCCTGAAATACTGTAATACTGTAATGGGAATCATTTTCACCATCCAAGACTTTTAATGCATACGGAAAAACTACCTTGTCTTCGTATTCCATGTGCTTTCTGACTTCCGAAACATATTCGTCGAAAAACCGAAGAAAAATTGATTCGTATGGGATATTCTCATTATGATTATTAACCGCTTCAATCAATTTATTGCGTATGCCCGGCAGCTTAAAATCAAGAAAATAAGCGTGTGCATTCTTTAAATATTCAATAACCGAAACAATAGAGATATCTTCGAAATCATAATCAACTTCAAAATTTGTTTCCGAAAGAAAATTGACTACTACTAAAAATGTTTTACAATCAATACCGTTTGAGTCACAAACCTCTTTAACTGTATGATTACCAAACCCAAGAGACACGCCAAAACGGCTTATAACCAATAATAATGAATGATTTTCATTAATCAAATCACTCATCTTATCATTACCCGAAAATTTTTGTTGTTTCTGCATAGATTATAAATCAATATGTTCCGATAAGTAACTGTAAAAAAAATAAACTTCTTCGGGGCAAATAACTACCCCGATAGAAGTTCACACTAACTAATCATACTAACAAACCTAAAATAAAATTTGATTGCAAAGATCTGACTTATTCAACAACATTGCAATCCCCATATTTAGGTATATTATAGATAGAAAAACCTAAGATTAGTGAGTATTTCGACCTTCTTTCATTTGCACTGCAAAGGTACTTATTTATAATGATTCTAAAGACTAATAGTTCAGAAAACATTAAAAATCAAAGATTAATTTAACTATGACTAAGTAGGAATTTAAAATCATCTTATTAATTTTCAGGCTTCAAGTGCTTGCAAACAAAAATACCCCACATAGTAGTGAGGTATTTATTATCTTATTTCGAAATTTTAAAATTTCAATTCCTGAACCTTTAAAGCCACATTACCTTTCACATTAGCCTGAATACGCACTGCCCCTGGCACTAAACTCAAACTTGTAACTGTCAGGTTATTTAGTTTTCCCTGAAGGGATACACCATCCACAATAGTATAGTTACTAATCATTTGATTCACCTGAGTTCTCATCGATTCCAGATTGCTCTTCACCGGATAAGTCAGGTATGGAGTTATTTGCTTCAAAATCATCCCATGCAACAACCAGCTTGCCGATTTAATCAACACATTCGATGTTTTTACACTAAATTGAGGTTTTGTGATTTCCACAGCTACTTTTTCTGAGTCATAAACCATATCCCCTGTAAAGTAAACCCGGCCTTTAAACGAACCGATTACATCTGCCACAAAAACAGCTTTACCTTCACTTCCAAAAATTGATAAATCAGTTATCGTAATTGTTTTATTGCCTTCCGAAAACGTTTTATTCAACAATTGTTTTTTAGCTAGTTCTGAAATTTTTTCGAAGGTAACGTCACCTCCAATATTCAAATTAAACTGCTGTGCAGGTCTATTCACATATTTAAAAGGTGGTAATGCAACAGCTGCATTGGCAGAGGGTTGTGCTCCCATAAACGATTCAATCTGTGCATACAAAGCAACCGCGAGATTAAGTTTATTTCCCGTAGTTGTAAAAGGAGACACATAAACATCCTTCGGTGTAACCCGAATCCATAAATTATTTTCCGTATTAACTTCTCGCGGTTTTTGAATTTCCGTCCAAGCCTGAGTTATGTATTTCTTTAAATCAATTGATTCTCCCAATGTTTTATCTATTTGAGCAGTAATCAATTTGTCACATTGCGATAAAGCCAAATTAGCAATTGGAGTAACAGGCACATTGACCCCTACAACATTCAGTCTGGGAGTTTGAAGCCATTCATAACCAGAAGCAATTGTTTTAGAAACCAATTTCCAATTTTTATCAAAACTAATTGTCGTTTTGTAAGTTAAAGCTATACTTCCATTAGCTTCGTAATTATCACCAACCATATAGCCAAATTTTTCAACTTTCCAGGCAAAACGTGACCAGACTTTAAGTGGAACTCTATATTCAATCACATTATTATTAATGGTAAAAGTAAAGTTTTGCGCTTTCCACACTTTAACTGACAAATCTTTATTGGATAAATTTGAGCCTTCAAAAATAAGTCCGCTCATTTTCTTGTTAATTGACGATTCCAGCTTTTTTACGTCAAGTTCAACTTGCAAAGGTAATTCCGACAATGCAGGTGCAAGATTAGAAGGCAAATAAGACTCATTCGGCTTTTCTATCTGCATTGTTTTACAGGATGTAAACAATAAGCCAATCATAGCTATTGATACAAAAATAATTTGTTTTTTCACTTCAGTTCTTTTTTAATATTACGAATTAAATACGACTGCAAAATTAACCAATTTTGATGATATAGCAGCAATATAATTCAAGAGAAATTTATTATAACATTGTAAAGCAATTAAATACATGCAAAACAATTAAATGGATAGTCATTTATAAACCAATATGGGTATAAAGCAAAACAGTTGCAAGTCTAGACTTACAACTGTTTAAAACTATTTATTGATCTCTGCCGAAAATTCATTACCCTTTTTAAAGGTTAACCACTATTTCTACTTTAAAAGAGCGAAATCAATTACTTCCATAATATCGTCAACATAATGAAATTTAAGCCCTTTCAAATAAACTGGTTTAATTTCCTCAATATCTTTTTGGTTATCAGCACAAAGGATAATATCGGTAATTCCGGCGCGTTTAGCGGCTAAGATTTTTTCTTTTATTCCACCCACCGGAAGAACTTTGCCACGCAAGGTAATTTCACCCGTCATTGCCAGGTTCTTTCGTACCTTTCTTTTTGTGAATGCAGACACTAAAGCTGTCGTCATTGTTACTCCAGCCGATGGACCATCTTTTGGAATAGCACCTTCCGGAACATGAATATGAACATTCCAATCTTCAAATAACTGACTGTCAATACCCAATTTATCTGCATGAGACTTTATATATTCAAGAGCTAACATCGCCGACTCTTTCATTACCTCACCTAAATTTCCGGTAAGAGTAAGACGAGGAGATTTGCTTTTACTCAAACTTGATTCAACGTACAAAATTTCTCCCCCTACTTGAGTCCAGGCCAAACCTGTTACTACGCCGGGATATTCATTCCCCTGATATTTATCACGACTATACCGTGCCGCACCAAGATAAGTTTTTAAGTCCTCTATCGACAATTCCGGGTTATATTTTTCATTGGTAGCAACTCTTTTTGCAACTTTACGCATTAATGATGCAACTTGTCTGTTTAGCTCACGCACACCGGATTCTCTGGTATACGATTCGATTAACTGGTTAATAACCGATTTTGAAAGTATAAAATCGGTATCCTTTAGTCCATGGTTTTCCAATTCTTTGCTAACCAAATGTCGACAAACTATTTCAGCTTTTTCTTCCTGAGTATACCCACTTACTTCAATTAATTCCATACGATCCAACAATGGACGAGGAATTGTACTCAGATTATTCGCTGTGGCAATAAAAAGCACCTTGGACAAATCAAAATCCACATCCAAATAATTATCATGGAATGCTGTATTTTGTTCCGGATCGAGTACTTCAAGCAAAGCAGAAGAAGGGTCGCCTTTATAATCAGTCGTAATTTTATCAATTTCATCAAGAACGAAAACCGGATTAGCAGATTCTGCCTTTTGTATATTTTGCATAATCCTACCAGGCAAAGCACCAATATAAGTGCGACGATGTCCACGAATCTCAGCTTCGTCATGCAATCCACCCAGCGAAACACGAACATATTTTCTATTTAACGCTGAAGCTACTGATTTTCCCAATGATGTTTTCCCAACCCCCGGAGGGCCATACAAACAAATAATTGGTGACTTCATATCGCCTTTCAGTTTTAAAACAGCTAAATGTTCTAATATCCTGTCTTTTACCGTATCCATACCAAAATGGTCTTTATCAAGTACTTTTTTGGCATTTTTTAAATTGAAATTATCTTTTGTATATTCATTCCATGGTAACTCAAGCATTGTTTCTATATAATTGAGCTGAGTAGAATAATCAGGTGAATGCTGACTCATTCGCTCTAATTTTTTCAATTCTTTATCAAAAACCTTAGCTGTTGCTTCGTTCCATTTTTTTTCAGACGCCCTGCCTTTAAAGTCTGCAACTTCCTGTTCAATAGAACCACCACCCAATTCATTTTGAATAGTTTTCATTTGTTGTTGCAAAAAATACTCACGCTGTTGTTGATCAATTCCTTCTTTTGCTTTATTCTGAATAGACATCTTTATTTCCAACAATTGAGACTCCTTGTTGAGCAACTCCAAAAGTTGATAACCACGTTCCATTATTTCGTCAATTTCGAGTAAACGTTGTTTTTCCTTAACATTTAGTCCAAAATTCACACAAACGTAATTGATTAAAAATACAGGATTTTCTATATTTCGAATAGCAAATGCCATTTCCGGAGAAATAGCTCCTGAATCATTAATTATATTGATAGCCAAATCTTTAATTGACGAAACCAATGCCAAAAAAGATCCATCACCAGCATCGGGCACAATATCATCCATCAAATTAACCTTAGCTTTCATGTATGGTTTAGTTGTCTCCAACTCACCTAAACGGAAACGCAATTTCCCTTCAAGAATAACCGTAGTGGAATTATCCGGCATTTCAAGTATCCGAACAACACTTGCTACAGTTCCCAATGGAAACAATTGATCAATTGTTGGATCATCCAGCTTTTTGTCCATTTGAGAACAAACTCCGATAAGCAAGTCATTTTCATGTGCAGCGCGAACCAGCTTCAATGATTTGGAACGAGCAACGGATACCGGCAATAAAACTCCCGGATAAAGAACCATATTGCGTAGTGGAAGAATAGGAAGAGTATCTCCGGAATTTATGTTTAAGTCATACGAACGTTCATCCAACGAAATAATTGGAAAAATATCGGTCGAACCTAACATCTCGTCAGAAAACAGATTATCAAATTGATTGCTCATTATATTTACAGGTGTTTTTTTCTGTCATTATGGCACAGACACATAATTGTTTATTTTTCTTTCCATGATTTTAAAAAATTAAAGTTATTATACTAAGCAGAATAACTTATTTTTTAATCTCTGTACGTTCTGTATTTCAATTGCTATGCCAAAAGAATCTTGCTGACATTTTTGGAAAGGCTATCAATTAAAAGGTTTAAACTTATCATTATTTAAAATTTTGTCCGAAGGCCTTAGCTGTCATTTCATCAATCTTCACTTTCCAGACTCTTACATTAACTAATGCAGGTTTTGAATACTTAAAAGGACGATCTGTATAGTTTTTCATTGTGATGTTCAAAGCTGACTCTTTCTCAGATAATTCCTCAATAAACGTAACAGCACCTTTACATACCACACTTTTTGCAAGCATACTATAACTACAGGCCACATCGGGATGTTGATACACTAATTTCCTATCCGAGCAAAATGTAACACAAACCCGATTGCTAAGCTCTAACAAACTCAAATGCTTACCTTCAGGAGCTGAATGCAATATAATTTCATCGTTGAAATATCCGAAATTCATAGGAATCACATAAGGAGTACCATCAGCCTCGGTAATTCCGACAAAACACACATCACTGTGATTAATAATATCTTCTATTTCTATCTTATCAGTAATATAACTAGTTCTCATAATCTTTTTATTTGAATACAAATATATAAAAAACCGAACAAACAAAAATTACAATTCTTTTGAAATTACAGATTCTCCATTTTTTGGAAAATATTTTCAGCTCACTATGATTGATTTTGTGCATCCAACAGCTATCTTTGTAAGAAATAAATACACTATAAGATGAGACAAACAACAATTTCACTTTGTATAATGCTGACATTCTGTCTTTCAGGATTTGCACAAGCTGATAAAATCATTGGTAAATGGAAAACCATCGACGATAAAGATGGAACTGCAAAATCAATAGTTTATATTTTCAAGTCAGCAAATGGAAAGTATTACGGCAAAATAGAGAAACTATTTAAAGATCCCGAAAAGATTTGCACAGAATGCGATGGCATCAACAAGAATCAACCTATTCAGGGTTTACTGATAATCAACAACATGATTGAAAAAGATGGCAAATTAACCGGTGGCACTATTCTAGATCCTAAAACAGGTAAAGTTTATAAATGTAATATCAGTCTGGTTCAGGGAGATGACAAACTTACCGTGCGAGGCTCGTTGGATAAAGGAGGATGGATAGGAAGATCACAAACATGGACACGAATCAAATAAACGTAAAATATTAATCCACAGACAAATACAATATTTTAATTATTAAACACCAATGGAGTAAGTTAATTGTTGTTAATACTCTAAAAATACTTGCTATTTATGTTGTACAACATAAAAATATGCTTTACATTTGCAATGTGTTTTTCATGGTATTAGATTTAAGGTTAACTAAAAGATTGGGTTGTCGTGAGACAACCTTTCTTGTGTTTAGAAATCCCGTAAAATGAATAAACCGAAACAACTTATCAAAACTCTTCAGCTTACTTTAATCAAGGTAATAAGTAGTAGTTTCTATTTACAACCTCTTTTTTCATTCTCACCTCAATAGTATTTTTTAATTAAGCTCTGTTGATTAGATTAATATTTAAAGAAAATATTTCCAAATAAATAAATTCACCCAAAATTCAATTGTGAATTTCTAAACAATTCATTACCTTTGCAAAAAAAAGTAAATTTCATCGTTTAAATGCGTAATAAAATGTCGAATACAAAAAAAATGCTCATTGAGGTTGCTCGACAACTTTTTGCCGCGAATGGTAAAAAAGATGTAACTATGAATGACATTGCCGAAGCTTCAAAAAAAGGGCGGCGCACCTTGTATACGTATTTCAACAACAAGGAAGAAATATACAAAGCTGTTATAGACAAGGAGTTAGACTCAATATTAGAAAAACTAACCGTCGTTTCAAATCAAAAAACGGAGCCTGATGTTAAACTCACAAACCATATTTTGGCACACCTTGATGCGGTTAAAGATGTTGTAAACAGAAACGGGTCCTTGCGTGCAGATTTTTTTCATGACATCTATGAAGTCGAACGTAAGCGCCGCAAAATTGATGTAATGGAAATAGCCTTGATTCGCTCTATAATATCAGAAGGAATTGAGAAAAACATCTTCAACAGAATAGATCCAGACTTGTCATCAATCATCATATTCTATTCAATCAAAGGTTTAGAAGTTCCTTATATCCGTCAAAACATAAGTTCCGAATTTGAAAAAAACAAAAATAGCATTGTTGAATTTGTTTTTACCGGAATAAAAAAAAGACGGTTCTAACGTGTAGATACACTGTCATAAAACAAAAATGTCCATAAGACCTGAAGTATCTTATGGACATTTTGTTTTTTTAGATTCATCTAGTTCATATGTTCTTTTCTAATTAAACTTGGCTGACTATAAATAGCTTCTCTCAATTTGCAATTACACTTACATTTACCCGTTTCGAGCAAGCCACTACGCTGAAGCAAGTCAAACTCAATCATAAAGTTCTCCGTAAAAATACCTTCTGACAAATTGTCTTCTATTTGGTTTTGAGTCCACCACTTAGTCTGTTCAGAGAAAGTAGGATTTAAATTATATTCAATCTGCTGGCAACTTACAAATAAAAAAGCATATTGCCTTTCATTTCTCGCATCAATCGTATAATTAGATAGATACATATATTTAAAGTTGTCTAACAAAAAATTCTCAGCAGTAGTTTTCTCCACACATTTTTCAATCGTTTCTCCCATCTTTACATGTTTAGAAATAGTCGTGTCCCATAAATCAGGAGACTCTGAATCGTTAGCGAGATTTTTCTTAAGAAGCACCATACCTTTATCAATAAAAAGTATACGTACAACCGGATGCATATATTTATTTTCATCCTTTAAACTCGTAAGATGCTGAATGCTACCTATTATTTTACCTTGCGGATTAACGATAGGCCACCATTCTTCACGAAGTAATTTTGAGCGGATTATATAAACCCTAAGTAATTCACAAACAATCAAAAACAATATAACACTAACATACACATACTGAAGCATATGTTGATATGCAATTACCTCTTTATCGAGTAACTGAAACGTTATAAAACCGAGAACATAAAACAGAAGAACAAAGAAAAATATCCAAACAACAAGAAATAGCTCGTTAAAATTATTTGACATAGGTATCAAATCCGAGATTACACCTTGAATATTTTTTTGAATTTTTTTTCGAAACAAAATAAATACAAGCAGAAAAATGATTAAAACCAGCTCATAAATAATTTCACTATTTATAAATGCAACCGGCAACAAAGAAGCCAGATTTGCAGTAGCACTCACCAACAGGTAAACAACTGTAAAAATCAAATGCCACGTGAAAATCCTGGGGTATACATAATAAACATAAACCAGAAGAATCAATGCAATAGGAAATGAAATTTTCCATGCCACACTCATTCCCCAAAAATCATCTATAACCAAAAATAAAATCAGAGGTAAAAAATGAAGAATTGGATTAAAAAACGACTCCCTTATTTGCTTTCTCAGCTTTTCCATAATTAAATAACTATATCATCGGATTAGTAACAACGATACATCAAATATAGTTTGTTCATCTGCTAAAAAAACGAATTTAGTGGTTAAAATGCCATCATACGGCTTACATATTTGCCAATTATGTCAAATTCAAGGTTAATTACAGTACCAACTTTTATTTGATAAAAATTAGTATGTTCGTGAGTGTATGGAATTATAGCCACCTGGAAACTATTATCTGTCGGATAACAAACGGTCAGACTTACTCCATTTACTGTCACAGAACCTTTATCGACCGTCATATAACCGCGCTTGGACATTTCTTTATCAAATGGATACTCAAATGTAAAATACCAACTTCCGTCGGCTTCTTTCACTTCGGTACAAATGGCTGTCTGGTCAACGTGACCCTGAACAATATGCCCATCCAACCGGCCATTCATAAGCATACTACGCTCCAGATTCACTTTACTGCCAGGCACAAGCAAACCTAAATTAGTTCTGTCAAGTGTTTCTTTGATGGCAGTCACAGTATACGTATCATCTGTTTTTGAAACAACAGTCAGACAAACTCCATTATGTGCCACACTCTGATCTATTTTGAGCTCATTAGTGAAAGAACAGCACATGGTTATATGGAGATTTTCCTGATCTTTCTTTACCGCAACTACCTGAGCTGCTTCCTCTATAATTCCTGAAAACATTTTTATTTTATTTAAGTATTCCAAAATCTATCAAAAAGATTTAAGAATGTGATTATTATATTTATGAATTCTGCTTATACGAAATAAAAATACTAAAGATTATGATCTGGACACACTCTTAACTCCTTTTACAATTTTTATTTTCTTTACAATTGCTTCTAAATCTTTGGTATCATTTACCATAATGGTTAGATTCCCCTGAAAGAGTCCTGCATTTGAATCTATTGATATTGAACGCAGTGAGATGTTTTTTTCTTTGGAAATCAACGAAGTGATATTCGTCACTATTCCAATATCATCATGACCAACAATTCTCAATGTAATAGGATATTGCGATCCAACAGACTTGCCTGACCAACGTGCCTTTACAATACGATACCCAAAACGCGCAATCATTTGCGGTGCGTTAGGACAATCGGTTTTATGAATTTTTATTCCTCCGGCAACAGCCACAAAACCAAAAACATCGTCACCGTAAATCGGATTACAACATTTCGCAAGTTTAAAGTCAACACCTTTTAAATCAGCCCCAATTACCAGTACATCATCTTTATTCGAAGCGGTAACCAATTCAGGTTCTTTAGAAAATGAATCTGCTCTACGCGTTTCGGGTTGTTCTATGAAAGTAGGCTTATCTAAATCCAGATAGGCATCGCGAACAACGTGCATATCAAGATTTTCACGTGCAATTTCCTGATAAAAATCACTAACGGTTTTAAATCCTTTTTTCTTTGCTAAGCGTGATATTTTACCATCTTCAAGTTCAATTTTCCAGTTTTTAAATCGACGAATTAATGTTTCCCGACCGATTTCAGCATCCTTAAATTCGACCTCTTTCAATGCCTGACGTATTTTAGTCCTTGCTCTGGAAGTAGTTACCACGTTCAACCAGGCTGAATTTGGTTTTTGAGTTGGCGAAGTAAGAACTTCAACCTGATCGCCGTTATTCAGCTCATATTTTATTGGCATATTCTTACCATTAACCTTTGCACCAACACATTTACAGCCAATGTTTGAGTGAATGGAAAATGCGAAATCAAGAGCAGTTGCACCTTTTGGCAATTTATGCAAATCACCGTTAGGAGTAAACACAAAAACTTCTTTATCGTACAAATTCAATTTGAATTCATCCATAAAGTCAACAGCATTTAACTCAGGATTTTCCAGAATTTCACGAATACTAGTCAGCCATTCATCCATGCCTGATTCGCTTTTTATTCCCTTATATTTCCAGTGTGCTGCCAATCCTTTCTCGGCTACTTCATCCATTCTGACTGTACGAATCTGCACCTCTACCCATTTCCCATCCGGTCCTAACACGGTAGTATGTAAGCTTTCATAACCATTGGTTTTGGGAATTGAAAGCCAGTCGCGAAGACGTTTTGGATTTGGTTGGTACATATCCGCCACAATAGAATATGCTTGCCAACAAGCAGCTTTTTCTTTATCAACAGGCACATCAAAAATTACACGAATGGCAAACAAATCGTATATATTTTCGAAGCTGGTATTTTGTTTCTTTATTTTAGAATAAATGGAATTTATAGACTTTGTTCGACCTTTTATGGTGAATTGAAATCCCAGTTCACTCATTTTCTCTTTTAACGGAGAAATAAAATCAGCTATAAATTTATCACGTGCCCGCTTAGTATCGTGCAGTTTATGGGCAATTTCATCGTAAATTTCCCGATTGGTATACTTTAATGACAAATCTTCCAACTCAGTTTTCACAGCATACAAACCCATACGATGAGCCAATGGAGCATACAGGAAAGATGCCTCACGAGCTATATTTTGTCTTTTATCTTCGGGAAATAAATGCAGGGTTCGCATTATTTGAAGATGCTCTGCAATAATGATTAAAATAACGCGAACATCCTCGGCAAAAGTCAGAAATAGTTTTCGAAAATTTTCAGTCTCCAGCGAAGCGTTCCGGGCATACAACTCTTCAACACGCATCATTCCCTGAATAATTGAAGAAAGTTGTGTACTAAACTTCAATTCAATCTCTGCTACAGTAAGTTGTTTCTTTTCAACCAATTCATGAAATAGCACACTCAAAACCGCCGCTTTTCCCAATCCTATTTCATCCAAAATTATTTCAACAATTTGAATTTTGTCTGCAATTGATCTCCCCGGCGTAATGCCTTCGGGTGGAAATAACGCAAAATACTCTCTCAGAATAGACCTTATTTCATTTCTTTCCTCGAGAGTAAAAAGGCTTACGTGTGAATGAAGAAACTTATGATATTGCTTTCGAAACGATATATTGTTTTTTAATGTCATCATCATACAAAACAGTTTTCAGTTAAAAGTAATCAATAAAAAGCGAATATAGAGAAGCTGAATATTCTCTTTTTCTCTACATTGCCGACTCTTGGTTTTGGGTTCATTTTCTAAAATGCAAAGATACGACACAAAATTCAACAACTTTCTAAATAGACTTAGAAAAATGTGACAATACCAGACAGATAATAAGAATATCAAATAAAGTTTTGCTCTGATTAAAGAGTTTTGGATTTTCTTTCTTAAATTTGCATGCAATGAAAACTTAGTTTTCATTGTTGAACATCTTTTATTTTTTACTCATAGCATGGAACCTTACACCGATTCAACAATTAGCAATCAATATAGTTTATCCATTCGAATTAGTTCGGATGGATTTTCTTTGTCGGTAGTTGACGGATCAGACTCGTTGATTTCGACCAAAATAATTCCAACAATTTTGACTTCGTTATCTGCCGAACAAATTACAACTTTAATAAACAAGGAAACACAAATAAACTACCGAAACATCCATCTTATTTACGAATCTGACATTTACACATTCGTTCCTGCACCGGTATTCCGTTCCAATGAAGCTGCCGAGTATTTAAACTTTCAGCAAAACAAAACGACAAAGAACGATATTGTATTGTACAACTATCTACCGGTTTGGGACACTGTGAATGTTTTTGCTATTCCAAAAGCTATTCAAGCTGCCTTAAGCCAGTTATTTCCGAACACAATTATAGAGCAACATGTAAGTTACTTTTTATCTACCAAAGTCAAGACTCAACACGAAAATGCTCTTTTTATCTGGACTCGACCTAAGACACTGGATATTATTGCTTTTAAAAATGGAAAACTCTACTTGCTAAACAGTTATTTCTACTTAACTGCTGAAGATTTTACCTATCATACGCTTAATATTATAGACAAACTATCTATAGACACAGACAAATGCAAGGTGGGATTATTTAATGCTGAAAAGAAACCCGAATTAAAAAAAACGTTGGAAAAATACCTGGAAGTTGATAGTTGGTAGTTGGTATAAAAAAAAACTAAATCAGAACAAGAAAATGCGAATAATAAGTGGAAAGTATAAGGGTCGGAGAATTAGTGCTCCAAACAATATAACAGCTCGTCCTACGACTGATTTTGCGAAAGAAGGTTTATTCAATTTATTGAATAACCGAATTGACTTCGAAGGAATTGACGTACTCGATTTGTTTGCCGGAACAGGCAGCATCAGTGTTGAATTTGTATCGCGGGACTGCAAAAGTGTCATCAGTATTGAGCAAAACGAACGTCATTGCAATTTTATCAAAAAAGTATGTACCGAATTAAAAATAGATAATCTGTCGCTTTTAAAAACCGATGTGTTCAAGTTTATCAATAGTTGCCACACACAATTCGACATGATTTTTGCCGATCCACCCTACGAGTTGGAGAAGATTGAGGAAATTCCGAATCTGATTTTCAATCATAACTTACTGAAAACTGATGGACTTTTTGTACTGGAGCATTCGGCTAAAACAAAATTTACAAATCATCCTAATTTTGTAGACCATCGGAATTATGGAAATGTGAATTTCAGTTTTTTTGAAGTAAAAGAATAACTCCGAAAAACAATAAATTATTCATAAATAAAATCGGCTGAACATCAATTTGATATTCAGCCGATTTTTATTTTAAAATGCAATACCGCCTAAAGCGTGATATATCATATCTATCATTTTTCGCCTTTGTTATTACCTCTATTTTTTCTTCAATACAAAAGCCGTACGAGCAGGAATATAAATTTTCAACCATTCTCTTCCTGAAGGATCCTGAGGGTAAGGTGAAGTTACATGGACAATAGATTCGTCAATTAAATTAAAACCACCAAAAATTGATTCATCAGTATTAAGCACAACCTGATAGCTCCCTTTGTCGGCTAAAATACCATAATCGGTAAACGATTTTAAGCCATTAAAATTAAAAACAAACACTAAATCACCTCGTTGGAAAGCCAGCACCTGATCACCTTCTTTGTCCCAAAGCTGTTGAACCGGAGTTTTATTAAATTCAGGGACTGAATTAATCAGTTGAATCATAGAGCGATCAAACTCACCCAAAGCATTATAGAGATATTTTTCATTATCAACCAAGTCCCATTGACGACGAGCATATTTATACGACCAACCATTACCTTCGCGTGGAAAATCAATCCATTCAGGGTGACCAAATTCATTACCCATAAAGTTCAGGTAACCACCATTTATGGTAGATACGGTGATTAATCTTATCATTTTATGTAAAGCTACACCCCGATCGACAACCAATGTACTATCACCACGTTGCATATGCCAGTACATTTCGGAATCTATAAGGCGAAAAATAATGGTCTTATCACCCACCAAAGCCTGATCGTGACTTTCGGCATAATTGATGGTCTTTTCATCGGAACGACGGTTGGTCAATTCCCATAAGATGTTACCTACTTTCCAGTCTTCATCTTTTACTTCTTTAATCAATTTAATCCAGAAGTCAGGAATTCCCATAGCCATACGATAATCAAAACCGATTCCACCATCGTCTACTTTCGTAGCCAATCCCGGCATTCCACTCACTTCCTCAGCAACTGTTATGGCATTAGGATTTACCTGATGAATTAATTTATTAGCCAACGTAAGATAGCAAATAGCATCACCATCCTGATTCATATTATAGTAAGAGTCATAACCGGAGAAATCTTCACCCAATCCATGACTACGGTAAAGCATAGAAGTTACGCCGTCGAAACGATAACCATCAAATTTATACTCTTCCAGCCAGAACTTACAATTGGAAAGTAAAAAGTGGAGAACCGATGGTTTTGCATAATCGAAACAAAGCGAATCCCAAGCCGGGTGTTCCCGACGTGAACCACCGTGGAAATATTGATAAGGAGTGCCATCGAAACGACCCAGACCTTCCATCTCGTTGCGAACGGCATGAGAATGAACAATGTCCATAATAACCGAAATACCCATTCCGTGAGCATCATCAATCAGATGTTTTAGTTCTTCGGGCGTTCCAAAACGCGACGAAGCTGCAAAGAAACTGGATACATGATAACCAAAGGAACCATAATAAGGATGTTCCTGAATGGCCATTATCTGAATGCAATTATATCCATCACGCTGAATACGAGGCAAAACTGTTGTGCGAAACTCATCGTAAGAAGATACTTTTTCCTGAGAACTCGACATACCAATGTGGCATTCGTAGATTAACAAAGGATCGGTAATCGGTTTAAAATCGGTATTTTTGAATACATAGGGTTGAAAAGGACTCCAAACCTGTGCACTAAAAATCTTTGTTGTATCATCCTGAACCACTCTACGCGCCCAGGCCGGAATACGTTCTCCGCTTCCACCTTCCCATTCCACCAACAATTTATACAGTTGTGAATGTGCAATGGCATAATCAGGCAAACGAATTTCCCAAATGCCATTTTGCATTTTCTTTAATTGATAATCAGGATGTCGTTGCCAATTATTAAAATCTCCTATTAAGAATATTGCTGATGCATTTGGAGCCCATTCCCGAAATACCCAACCATCGGACAGACGATGCATGCCAAAGTACAAGTAGCCGGTAGCAAAGTTAGATAACGTTTGTCCTTCGGGAACTAATTTCTTTTCTATACTTTCGAAATACTCATAGCGTCCATTTATTGCATTAGCATAAGGAGCCAACCACGAATCAGATTTCAATATTGCAAGTTCTTTCATACATTCAAGTTTTTAAACCTGCTTCTTTCGCGTTTAAATTAGCAGGTAATATTTTGGGAAAATTGAACAGCATTAGTAATTTAAGGTTTCAAAACTGGTTTATTCACAGCTGTCAGCGAATAAACCAATGCAGTCCGACTGAAATAATTTCTAATTAATTACATAATAGATTAAGCTAGAATTTTTACTATTATTTTTTTATAAGTTCCTTCACCAATGCCGGGTTGATGTCCGTCGCCGGGAAAGAACACTGCAAATTCAAACGGTTGAATAAGAACCAGATTCGATGCTTTATCGGCAAAGAATGTTATGTCTTTATCAGCGTTGTAGGGCTCTGTAACATGTTTAAGTTTGTTTGCGGAAATCCACCCCATTGTTTCAGCAGCACCAATTGGAATCTGTATATCAATAAACCTGTTGTGCGTCTCAACTTTAGCCATATCAACAGTTTTTCCATTCATCTCAACCACGTTTACCACTAAATCAGAGCCTTCCAATTCTATTTTGCCGAATGGAAGTTCTTTTAAGTCAGTACTTCGCAGGTATTCGAAAGCCCTTTTGAAACGAGGATGGATTGACTCATACAATCCTGAATTTTCAATAGAATCTAAAATCATTTCTTTAATTATGAATTATTGTAAGTTATGAATTTACCTCATCAACTGTATAGTTTAAAAATAAGTTTAACGGGTATGCACATTTAAATATTTCAGCAATTTGAGGCAGAAAATCTGTAGCTCCCAGCAAACTATCGTTTAGTTTATATTCGACCAGGTAATGTTTCAGTTTGAGTAATTCAGCATCGGGAAAGTCTTTAGGGAAGCCACGTGGAACGGTTTTAAGTTTATCTTCCTCAAAAAAAGAATTGAAGTACTGTGAGAAATCAGGATTTTGGCGAATTTCATTCAGTTCTTCAATATTATCATACACACTTTGGCGTAATGCCTTCAGTACAGCAGGTTGTGGGCACCAGACACCCACTCCCACAAAACAACCGGCAGGATCTAAATGCAGGTAGTAACCACCCCGTTGACTTTTTCTTCCTCCGGCAGTAGCTATATAAACACCAAAATGAGTCTTATAAGGTGTTTTGTCATGCGAGAAACGAGTATCGCGGTAAATTCTGAAAACGCAGTCTTTTACTTCTACATGCTTAATCTCTTCGTCGAATTTAGAAATTTCCAGAATCAGATTCTTGCTTAATTGCTCAAATTCAGAACGCACCTGATCATACCAGACTTTATTTTCGGCAAACCATTCACGGTTATTGTTGTTTTTCAATTCACTCAGGAATCGAAGGATATTATCCATGTTCATGTAGAAATAATTAGGGTTCAACTTTAATCATCATCACATATTCGCTCTTTTCGGCAAGCTTCTGCTCATAAGGGTTTCAGAACATATTTCTTTAGCGTTTGACAAATATAAGGAAAATTCAAACAAAAAACGATTTGCTATCCTTTTTTTTTAAACACATTTCATTTTTGCAAAGAGAGGGTCATCTTTTGGCAAAAAATGATTACTTTTGCAACCTGATTGACAAACGGAATGGTCTATCTGTGAAGCTGTAAAACACTGAAAAGCAGACTAATTTTCCATTCTACAAATAGAGTAAAAACAAAATGAAGAATCGTATTAAACAATTACTGGAAGAAATAAACCAGTTGACAGCCGGCAACCAAGATGAATTGGAAGCACTTCGTATTAAATACCTGAGTAAAAAAGGTGAGGTTTCAACTCTTTTCAATGACTTCAGAAATGTAGCTAATGAAGAAAAACGCGAAGTAGGTCAATTGTTGAACGAACTGAAAAACTCCGCTCAAGATAAAATAAACGAACTGAAAGAAGTATTCGGTGCAACCACCGATACTGAAAACAAACCGGATTTAACCCGCAGTGCCGACCCCATAAAACTGGGAACCCGTCACCCGCTGTCATTGGTTAAGCACGAGATTGTCGATATTTTTTCCCGCATTGGTTTTACCATTGCCGAAGGACCTGAAATTGAAGACGACTGGCATGTATTTGGTGCGTTGAACTTTGCACCGGAACATCCGGCCCGCGATATGCAGGACACTTTCTTTATCGAACAAAACCCGGACATATTACTTCGCACGCACACTTCGTCGGTACAATCGCACGTGATGGCCAACCAAAAGCCACCTATCCGCATGTTGTTCCCCGGTCGTGTGTTCCGCAACGAGGCCATATCCTATCGTGCACACTGCTTCTTCCATCAGGTAGAAGGATTGTATATTGACAAAGATGTATCGTTTGCCGACCTGAAACAAGCGTTGATATATTTTGCCAAAGAAATGTTCGGCGAAAACACTGAAATACGCCTGCGTCCATCATACTTTCCATTCACCGAGCCAAGTGCCGAAATGGACATTTCGTGTAATATCTGTGGTGGAAAAGGTTGTCCGTTCTGCAAACACACCGGTTGGGTGGAAATTCTCGGTTGTGGAATGGTAGATCCGAATGTATTGGAAAACTGCGGCATTGACTCCAAAATATACTCCGGTTATGCCTTTGGTATGGGAGTAGAACGCATCACCAACCTGAAATATCAGGTAAAAGATCTCCGCATGTTCTCCGAAAACGATGTGCGGTTCCTACAGCAGTTCGAATCGGCATATTAGAAATTAGAATTACTAACCATAAAAAACAGGGCTTGTTGCATGGTGCAACAAGCCCGGTTTTTGTTTTCGTACAAACAAACTCCCGCACCCAATAATCTTCCCTTTCCTAAAGGGAAGTACCCGAAGGCTTCGGCGGAGCGTTCGACTGAGCTCACGCCGAAGTCTCAGTCGAACGGGGGAAGGGTTTAATACTATAAAAAACAAGAAGAGATAAAGCCAACAGCTTTATCTCTTCTTGTTTAATTAATCACGTAAGTAATCATTTTTTCTTTTTCAAAGCCTCAAAATCCGGTTTAGCTGCTTCCGTTTCAGTCTGATAAGACGGAACGTGTTTACTGTGTTTACCTGATTTTTCTTTTTTTGGCTTTTTGTTACCTGCTGCTCCCATATTAGAACCTCCAATTTAATTAAATAAAACTTATAAATTAATATTGAGTCGTGTTCGGTTATGAATCATAGCTGGACTGCTCTGTTTGACATCCAACAATAAACGAGCCATACTATAAAATAAGCAAAAAAAGTCAGCAAATAAGCCAGAATGACATTATTACTGACAGGCTGATGGCAGGAGAATTTTATCAAACCCCTCCGCTACGCTCGTCCCCTTTACGAAAGGGGACAGACGAGAAGTGCGAGGTTTTTCTCAATTATTATTTTTAGTTACAAACCAAGCTCTGTGTTTTCAAACAATTTAAAACATGCATGCAAACTCTTGCACCCGGATGATCTTCCCTTTTTGAAAGGGAAGTACCCGGAGGGGGAAGGGTTAAAGCTCAAAATCATTTCAAATATTTTCTTATCTCATCCAGTGTTCTCATAGGATACTGAAACACTTCAAAATTTTCAAACCGTACCACCTGCACACCTACAGAGTTTAAATAGGCAGTCCGCTTAGCATCATAAGCCGCGGCTTCCTCGGTAAAATGCACTTCACCATCAAGCTCAACAGCCAACTTGTGTTTCGGGCAGTAAAAATCTACTACAAAATGCCCAATGCTGTATTGCCTGAGAAATCGCTCGCCATCTAATTGCTTATTCTTTATCATCAGCCATAAGGCCACTTCGGCTGCTGTCATATTCTTTCGCAACTTTCTGCGAAACGGCTTCATCTCGGGTAGGTTGTTAATCATATATTTAGTTTATTTGCTCATATTTCATCTCTTAAACCCCTCCGCTGCGCTCGTCCCCTTAAATTAAGGGGACAACTGAGAAGTGCGTAGTTCATTACAAATAAAGAAGTTAATCTGGCTGCATAATTCAACAAATATTCTTTAGTGTGCAAACTCCAGAACCCAGATGATATTCCCTTTCCTAAAGGGAAGTACCCGAAGGAGAAAATATCAAATAATACATATAGACCATTGGAGTTGAATACCATCCTGTTACAAAAAAAGTCACCGATTGGTGACCTTTTACTTCTTATAAGTATAACTAGAATTACAGATATACAAATGATTGTGGTGCAAAATTCAAATCAAAATCTCTCAATTCCTTTGGTTCTTTATAGCGAGTAATGTCTTTCACTTTAATTGCAAAAGCACGATCTCTATTGAAAAAATACTCATCAAAAAAATCTTTGGAAATACCGGAATGTCTTTTTGTCATTTCCCATAATGCTTCAGGCTCTTCTTCCATAATTTCAGCTATAGTAAACTCACCTATAACCTTCTGCATCGGAGAAGATGCATAAACTACCACAGTATTGATATTTGAATTTTTGAACACACTTTTTCTGAATTCAAATTTCTTTGTACCATCAAATATTTTGAGGGCAAACTGAGGTTTAATCGATAATAAAACTTTCATCGCTTCTTGTTTCTTTCAATATTAAATTAAACTGTTCTTCTGTAATTGGCTTAAAACCTCTTGGCGCATCATCCTTTCCACTAAGAACACCTAAATCAATCAATTGTTTCATGTTTATTCTGTGTGGAAATGAATAAATGTACATAAATCTCACAACAAATGGTTTTGAGTCTTTTCTATTCCACATTGCACTTAATTCGTTCTCAGGAAAAACACTTTCTTTTCTGCATTGCTTTACAAAGTCTTCTTCAGAATTAATGTTGTATACGATTTCACTAACAATGCCAATAGTAGAGACCACACTTTTATAATATCCCCCTGTCATATAAAATATCAGAATATCCCCTTTTTTCGGATGTTGTTTATATGCCCAAGAGACATATGCTTTTCTTATTGAATTTCTATGAGGAAAATCTTCTTTAAAATCTGCTGGAGACTGGTTGTTTAGTATTGAATCGGGTAATAATTCTGTATGATAAGATTCATAAATTGGAACCAAGTATATTCCTCTTTTTCTTGAGATGTATGGATAGTTTGATTTTAAATTACTTATATCAAACTTTGGCTTAAAATCTCGTATATAAACACGCTCTCCTCCTTTCATTCCCCAAAAAACAAATCCCCATTGTTCCATCAAATCTATTAAACGTTTTTGCTCATCTCTATGATCAAAAATTGTCACGTAGATTTCTTCAACCTTATTTACAAGTGCATTATCGAAAATGATTTTCATAAATCGTTCGCCTAGTCTAAAACCATTATTGATGACTTTAAACGTTCCGATTTTGAGCCTCTTCTTCGGTGCAAATGTAGGTATTATATCGATATAATTCTCATTTTTCTCCTCTACTTTTAAATAAAGGAAGGAAAGAATAAGACCATTTGTTTTATTTAAAGTGACATATGAGAAATCGTCTGTCTTTTTCAAAAACCAGTTATCAAATCCCGGATAATCTTCTTTAAGTGTAGTGAAAAAATCATCTGATAAATTAATGTGACCAAAATGTTTCTTCTGTACATTAAGTACTTTATAATCTACTAAATCTGGGTGCTCTGAGAATATCTTTTCTAGAAAGTTGTCGACCCTAAAAACTTTATCAGATATATTTAATCGCTTGGCTTTAAGGTGAATTTTCTTATCTTCAGTAATCATTATATCAACTCTTCCTGCAAAAACTTCATTTAGCAGGATCGAATCATTTCTATCATTTTCATTTACATCTAATTCCTCTGAAATCGCTTTAACTTCAGCCTGCAAAGGAGTTGGAATTTGTATTTGTTCATAGCTATCAAGCTTTGTCATAAAAGCCTGCACAGTCGCTTTATTCGGATTCTTCTGAATTTCAGAAATCGTTACAGGATGAATACACTTTGAATATTTTGCTCTATCAAGCCAACGGAATAAAATACCAATATCTTGGATTACGACTCTACCAGCTTCACGATGAATTATTATGTTTGTATCTAATAATGCTTTCATAGAATTCACTTCTTTGTATTAGGTTTTATAGACTTTAAAGTTGTCGGTGTTTCAATCGGATTCACTTTATTCGGTTTTTGAATAACTCCATATAAAAAGTTACTAAACAAGTTTAATAGGACAGTAATTAAAATCAACCATGAAAGATATTTCAGCAATGGCTTCCAGCTGATACATTCAAACTTAGATTTTATTAGCAAGCCAAATCCGGTCAGAATTTCTTTATCATTTTTGGGTGCAAACTTCCAATGGTAGGCTAATACTATTGAATTTGAATCAATAGTAGGCGAATTTATATAACTACTCCAACGTTCTTTCTCTAAATGCCTACAGTTATTAAGTGCCTTATTCGAAAAAATATTTTCTTCTTTAGAACTACACATATAAAAGAAATGAGCCTTCTGAATATTAAAGAAGCAATTTGTATCAATATATTCTTCTAAAACTTTGGGATCTATTTCCCGTACTTCATTTAATCTAAAGTCAATCGTTTCTGATTTGGAAAACGCATTTTGAATGAATGCATTCGACAATTCCTCTTCATGAAAAAGTTCAGATATAGATTCATCTTTTATTCTAATTCGGATATAGACCTTATTCCTCCCACCTGTATTGAGATTTTTCAATATAATAATTGTCCCATCCTCATTTTCAATTTTTTTGGATGAGATATTACACTTACCTAATGTATAGATATTAAAGGATTCAACATTCTTTCCAGAAACTTCTACGTAGCTAGAATTGGGCTCAGTCCTGACAGACAAGTCTTCGTTAAATATCGCACTTAGAAGCTTTTTATCCTCAGATATTACTTTTCCAAGATCTTCAACTTTATTTTCTATTTTACATGGAAAATACATCCTCACTTCCTCTATATCAACTGCATTTTCAAGTTGAATACCGACATCCAGAAATCTCTCAAATCTAGTCTTTGAGTTAGGAAGTTTCCATAAATTGAAATGCAAGGAAATTCTTTGTTCAGTAGTTTTACCGTCAAAGCTTTTATACCATAGCGCGATACTTTTCATTGTGATAGTATTAGATATTGTTCCTGTTTTTAAAATACGAGATAGGTTAAAAAAAGTGTAAACTTATTTCCCCCCGCAAATATAAACCTTTATTTTCACACTTAACATACCTAACCCCACTAATTTCAACCAAGTTATCCACAAATATATTAAGCTTTGCTCAGGCGGTGCAATCATTTGCTCATTCGTCGCAAAATTTTGCTCCTTCGGAGAGATCGTTTGCTCCCAATGAGGAATCGTTTGCTCGGATGTAGCAAACGTTTACTGAAACAGAGCAAAGTTTTGCTCTGTCGGAGGAATCATTTGCTCTGAAGGAGCAAAACTCGCTTCCCCGACAGGATAAAACAAAAGCCGGAGACATACATCTCACGGCTTTATCTTACAGACTGAAGATTGTAATTTATCTTTTACTTTTTTTCTTCAGACGCTTTGCTTGCTTTGGAAAAATACTGTTTTAAATCATCGTAGATAGCCTTTGCACCTGGCAGGTTAACCGAAGCTGCTTGCTGCACATTGCCATAATAATACAACGATGCCGAATAAGCTTCACTACGTGCTGCCAGTTTTGTATCATCGAAATAGTTGAATAGCTGGTTTATCAACGTTACTATATCCGGGTGACCATCAGCATCCTTCATATCTATTTCAAAATCGGAAACATTTAAAAATGAAGGAATAAACTCAGGGTTTGTTTTTGTGTACGCAAATGTTTTGGTTACACAAGTAAATTTTCTATCTCCCACTTTAATAACTGACGCACGTTGATCTTCTGTCAGTATAACCGAATAGGGTTTGACAAGCCCAATTGCTTCTTCTATTTTGGCTTTCACTTGGTCGAGCACCTCTTGAGGTATACTCTGATTATGTATATTATTCATTTTCTTGATCTGTTTTTTTTGTAAAACTCAGAACAGATAACGGACTTTCGCTTCGCCCGTTATTTTTCAGACTCAGATTAAAGTCACCCCGTTTGCTGCTGTCTGAATGAGAACCTATGCAGGACGGGGAGCTGTCTCGAAGAGGATGGGATGCGCTGAATTTCTCCCCGGGAAAGGAGAAAATGATGGGAATATAGGAGGCGTAGAAACGGAAATTACCGATGTGTGTAACAGACAAAAACTTTGCATACGTAGTTAAGGTGCATTAGAGTTCAACGAGTTAAAGCATAACAAACTTTGCAAATCTATAACATATTTTATTTCCAACAAACTTAATTTTTATGTTTTACAGCAGATTTTATTAACTGAACGTGAGTTCGAAATAAGATTCTTTTGAATCTCACTATTTTACAAGTCCGAAGCCTTCAGGATTCTAAAATCCACTTTTAATTGATTGTTAGCTGTTTGCTAATATCGAACTTACGTTAACTGAATAAAATGAAGAATGCGACCTACAGCTATAAAATGATGTTGAAGTCATCTAGATTTTTTCAGAAGTGTCTTTTATTTTGGGTTTCGCGAGTTCCAACTCGCGGTATTTATGAATAATCGCGAGTTCCAACTCGCGAGACCTGATTCAAATCACCAATAAATTCTAAAAAACAATAACATCATAAAAGTCAAGACAACTTCTTTATATTTATGCCTTTATTCTACAAATTATAGTATTTTTGTTTTCAAATATCTTCTACATAAATACTAACTCGTTATGTCAAAAACACTCTCTCCTACCGTTGCCGCATTACAGCGCTTCACGGCGTTGGATATTTTTCGCGGACTTACCGTTTGCTTTATGATTATTGTAAATACCTCGGGCAATGGTGCCACTACTTACTGGCCGCTAAAACATGCCGACTGGAACGGTTTTACCCCTACCGACCTGGTTTTTCCGTCGTTTTTGTTTGCCGTGGGCAATGCCCTGAGCTTTGTGCAAAAGCGCTGGGACACCATGAAGCAATCGGATGTGCTGCTGAAGATATTCAAACGCACGGCACTTATTTTCCTTATCGGTTACCTGATGTATTGGTTTCCGTTTTTCAAGCTGGACGCTGAGTCGCACCTTATCCTTTCACCCATCTCGCACACACGTATTTTGGGCGTTTTGCAACGTATTGCATTGTGCTACGGTATCACGGCGTTGTTGGTTTATTACCTGGGAACAAAAAGGACTATATGGGTGGGCGTTATTTCATTGCTGGCTTACTGGGTGCTGTTACTTGTATTTGGCGAGCAGGGTGCTGAGTATACAAAAACCGGAAATGCGGTGCTACGTTTGGACACCTGGTTACTCGGAACGAATCATTTATACGGCGGCGAAGGTTTTCCGTTCGACCCCGAAGGAGTGCTGAGCACCTTGCCGGCCTTGTTTAATGTTATTGCCGGATTTGCCGTTGGGCGATTTCTTCAAAAACAGACAAGCAAAAGCTACGAGGGTCTTGCCAAATTATTGTTGGTGGGCATAGGTTTACTGGTGCTGGCTTATTGCTGGGATTCCTGGATGCCTGTCAATAAAAAGCTCTGGACAAGTTCGTATGCCGTACTCACCGTGGGACTGGACTGTTTGCTGCTGAGTGTTATTATCTATTTCACCGATTTCCTTGGCAAAACCAAAGGCACACATTTCTTTATTATTACTGGGAGAAATCCGTTGTTCGTATACCTTATGAGCGAACTGGGCGTTACCGTAATGTGGTTGGTGAAAATTGGCAATGAATCTGTTTTCAGTTGGCTGTACAATCATATATTCAGTCTGGCAGGCGATTACTTTGGCGCCTTCCTGTTTGCCGTATGGTGGATGCTAACGTGCTGGTTTGTGGGCTATGTGTTGGACAAAAAGAAGATTTATATAAAACTTTAAGAGACGACCCCCAACCCCCTAAAGGGGGCTTTGGCATTGTGCAATCTACAATCCTCTAATTAAGCTAGCCCCCTTTAGGGGGTTGGGGGTCGTCTTATCAATCATCACCGTTCAAGCATCTCTTGCTTGTATTTTCCGAAAAGCTCAGAAGCCAGTTTCACTGCATCGCCTGTCTCACTATCCGAATATCCGGACGAAGGAGAATCCACCCAGTTTTGCTCGAAAGTGGCACACCACGCAGCAAAGGCTTTATCGTCAAAAGCTTTGCCAGTCGACAGGGCGACATCCAATCTGCTTACAAATTCTACCCAACGAGGCATATAATAGCTTCGCAAGAGTCCGTTCCATTGTCGGTTGGAATAATCGGTCAGTCCGCCACCGCCTTTGTGCCAGGTGGTAACTATCTCCCGGGCATTACGCTCGTAATACGCTTTTTCCGCCGGAGTATCTCCCCAACTACGCGCATCCGCCAACCATTTGCCCAGTAAAAATTCATGACGGGTAGCCAGTAAACCGTCTATTTCCTTTCCTAATTGTATGAATTCGCCTGAATACTTACGGAAATCGATTAAATTCTTTCGGTTGTAAGCTTCCATCATTTTGTGGTACAATACAGTTCCGTAATTTCCCAATGCCTGACGTGTCAGATTCACCACATCGAATCGATAGGCATCCGTTTTTTGCGAATTGGCACCAGCTTGAAACATCCTATTGAGTGCAATAGCCAAATCGACATTCCGGTACGGAATTTTGGGGTTTGTTGCCCAGAAAGCTTTGGTCAAATCCATCACCGGTGGCACCTGAAATACCACACAGTGATTCCAAATGCCCACAGCCGTATCAACCAATACATTTTGTCTGAGCATTTGCCATGCCTCTGTCACGGCTTCATCTTTTGCTCCGGCTCTGCGGTCGGCATAATGCGAAATTAATGTATCCACATTCACAGCTTCATCATTTCTCCACGGCATCTCGAGCACTGTTTCGTAAATTTCGGAATTCACATTTATTCCTTCGAGTGTAGAACCTACTCCCACACAAGCACTACCGTAAGACAATTTTCCCAGTCGGTTCACCACCTTATTCATCGGCGCTACCAGGTGAGTATTACCACCAAAATTACCCAGATAACACCAGATAAAAGGTGCTCCGTAGAAATTGTCCGACTTTCGGAAAAACTCTTCTTCCTCACAGTTATAATCCAGAAAAACAAGTTTACCTTTCGGTACCGCGTGAATCATAGCTGCAAGCCGGGGACGCGTCCAGTGTGTGGAATCGTTATAAAAAGTCCAGGACATCTGATACCATATAGCCTCTTTATCGGTTCCTGACATAGTTCCGTAAATGGTTTTACCCACTTTGGCTAAATAATCGGCCTCCCAACTCGGAGGTGTAATTTCGTTGAACGGATCGGCAGAATATAAATGGTCTGTTCCGTAAATTTTCTGTTGCTCCAGTAGAAAACGTTTCTGAATTTCGCCAAACAAGCTGTCAGTCGGATCCAGAAAATAAGTAGTATATTCGGCAGCCATGCCACCCCACCCCGGTTCTATCCGGGTTATCTTGGCTGATGGGCGTAAAGATTTCAGTTGTTCAGGTACATGACCTGCAAATGCGGAAAGTATAGGTTTCATGCCCAATGCCCGCGAACGCTGCAGAATTTGTTGCTGCAATACTTTCTGCCCTCCGATATAACCTACAGGCAACGGACCACCCCATTTATCCATATTGGCCATGCGATGCCAGGGTAAATGCGCCGGACCGGAGAAGTATGAGCGAACATCCGTATCTGTCATACCAAACGATTTCCACACTTCCAACCAAACGGCTTCCTGCCCTGCCAGCATTAATGGACGATTTACTCCATTCATAGCCATCCAGTCAATAAAGCGTTGCCATTGATCCCACTTCCAATAAGCAAAAGTATACCCAAAAGTGCAGGTATTATTGAAGAACCGTTGGTTTGCAGAACATGTTTTGTGCGTTTTAGCGATAGGTAGTGGCAAATTTCCCGAAATAGTAAGCGGCTTGATAGCCTGCCAGTCGTAACTCACATGCGCAGTTTCTTTCAGGTACCAGTTAAAAGCCGTAGCAATGGAAACCCCATTATTTCCACTCAGCACTATCTTTCCATTTTGGGTTGCCACTTCGAATACATCCATACCGTTTTCGGAAGGAATTTCTTTTACTATAAAATCACCGGAGTGCCCAACCAACACCCGTTGAATCAAAGCTTTCGATTCCAGAACTGTTTTTGACTCTGAACCAAATGCAGCAATAAGTGGAAAAAGAAAAATCGGCAATAAGAATTTCGTTTTCATAACCAGAATAATTTATGCGAACAAAAATAGCATTTTTTTATATCCTACAGTTATCAAAGAGGAAACAATATGATTGGGTCCCGCGATTTCTAACCGCGTACATACTTAGCTGTATATATTCGCGATTAAAAATCGCGAGACCCATTGCAGCGTAAAAATAAAAAATCCGGCATCATCATCTGACATCGGATTTTTCTATTTCGTTCTACGTGGCTTATTACCAATACTGATAACTGTTCACTGTAAACTGATAACTGAATTTATTCCACTCTTCCACCCCGTTCGGCACGTTGCTCTGTTTTAAGCGGGTTGGCACTGATTTCTTCGTTCCACGCCCTGTTTTGATAAACATCGTATGCCATATACAGTGCCTGACGGAACGATTCTTCAGAAGCAGTATTCTTTCCTGCTATATCATAAGCCGTTCCGTGATCGGGTGAAGTGCGGATAACCGGCAAACCGGCAGTATAATTCACACCCGTGTCCATCGAAACTGTTTTGAAAGCAATCAATCCCTGATCGTGATACATAGCCAACACAGCATCAAACTTGCTGAAGTTACCCGAACCGAAGAAACCATCGGCAGGATATGGACCGGAACAAATAATTCCCAGTTCATCCGCTTTTTTCATAGCCGGAATGATGACAGTTTTCTCTTCGTTGCCAATCACACCCTCATCGCCTGCATGTGGGTTCAATCCCAACACAGCAATTCGAGGACGACCAATAGAGAAATCTTTTTTCAATGACTTATTAAGCACTATCAGTTTATCGACAATCAGTTTTTCTGTCAGTTCGGCTGCAATACTATTTACCGGAATATGACCTGTAACAACTGCCACACGCATCACGTCATTGACTAACATCATTAATGCAGGTGTTTCTGATCCGAATTTCTTTTCCAGGTATTCCGTATGACCGGGGAACTTAAATGTTGCCGATTGAATGTTCTTTTTATTGATTGGTGCAGTGACCAAAGCCTGTAATGCTCCTTTTTTCAAATCTTCAGTAGCACGTTCCAGAGCAATTAAAGCTGCTTTTCCAGCTTCTTCAGTTGAAGTTCCAAGCTCTACTTTAATTTCATCATCCACGCAATTGACAATGTTGACACGTTTGGTATTAATCTCTTCTATTGTATTCACTACATTCAGATTTAATCCCTGAATATCCAGATTCTTTCGGTGGTATGCTGCAACTTTTGACGAGCCGTAGATTACAGGAACAAAGGTTTCCAACATGCGGCTATCTGCCAATGTTTTAAGTATAACTTCGTAACCAATGCCATTGATATCACCGTGAGTAATGCCGATAATTATTTTTTCTGTTTCCATATTCTTTTGTCTTTACAGATGCTGTGTAGTTAATCGTCTTATTGTTTGGTTACTTTATTAGGTACAAAAATTCAGTATGTTATTTCCGAATCGTACTAAATTATTTCTTTTCCGGTTCTGCAGAATTGGCGAAGAATGACAACACCGATTCCATTAGCTTTGCCTGATCCTTTTCTGATTGAATAGTTTCGAACGGAAAACCAAAACAACAGGTTTTGTATGCTCCCGAATAAGCTACCGCCGCACTCGAATTATTCTCGGCATATCTACAAATAGTAAAACTGCCATCACCGACGGGCTCAATAGCATCGGGCGATTCCACGTAATACGATATTGAATTCGGTTCATCGAAATAAGTCAAATCAGCTTTTTTAAATGATTTATACGGTGAACTTACTATTCTTACATTTCCACACACACTCGCTTGTGAAGTTCGGAATTTATATTTCAATGTATTCTCCATGAATAACCGATCCTCGCGCAAAGGTTTTACACTTTCGCTCATGTCTGAACCTACATAAGCTCCACTCAGTAAGAGGTTTCCACCCTTCCGGCAGTACGATTGGATTGTTTGCTGCAAAGCTAATGGAAAAGTTTTAAAATCAGGCGTTTTTTTAGCATTTCCTACGAAAGTTTGCTTTTGTTTACCCAATATCAAATCTACAGCTTTATATTGCCCCAAATCAACATCAGATGTTAATATAGCTTTCTCTGAACAGGAAACAAACGAATAACCGGCTGCTTTAATTGCTCTTCCGTGCAAATACGGGTAGTCGAAGGTATTACCCATTATCACTTTTCCTTCATAATTGGCATGACTAGCACCAAATCCGGGTGCATCATCATTCAGCCAGGGACTTCTACGCTTGAAATCATATTGATTTCCGACAAAAGATATTTCCGACAAATAAGGCATACCTGCATCCTTTTCGGTTTTAAATCCGGCACATGTATCTGATTTAAAACTTTCGGGACCGCTTATTCTGTCAAATCCATTTACAATCAACACTTCGCCCTTTTCATTTGGAGCGCGATAAGCCGAAAGAATTTCGGACGGAAAACTTTCACCGCCATTGTTTACTGCTGTAACTTTGAAACTATATATTTTTCCGGATGGTATTGTTATATCCAACCGATTGGAATTTACCAGAACGCCATTATCAAAATCATCGTCATCAACACGTGTATAAATCACATATTGGTCAGGCTTTGCAGTAGGTTCAAGGCTATCGGTTACGGCTTCCCAATGTACTTCCAACTTGTTCTTTTCTACAAAGCGGCAACTAAATTGGTCTACAGGTAATGGTTGAACCACATAATCGGTATGATTAGCTGTTGAAAGATATCTGAGCATGCCTTTATAAATAGAACGGCTGACTGTAAAACGAAAACGGGGATCGAGACCATAACGCATATCGGCAAAATTCTGATGTGAAAGCAATTCCAATAGCATGGTTGGGACTTCCGGTACACGTGATTCACTGTATGATTTATTCCACATATCCCGCCGTGTCCATTCAGGCGCAAACTTCTTACGAACATCACTCACAATCTGGCTCTGAACAATATCGGTTAAGTCACGTGAAGCCCAACGTGACACGCCATTCTCGAAAGTTGTTTTTCCTACAGTATTTTGTACAGTGTAAATTCCCAATGTTCCGATTATGGAATCTTTGAGCGAAGTTCCTGCATCACTATGAAATGCAAATGCTAAATCTACAGGCACATGTAATCCTTTTTTCTCGGGAGCTATTTTTGACCCACCAGCCAGATAATTCACCCAAAAGCCACGTGACTGGAAATCATCCGAATAATCATTTTGGCCATTGGTACGACTATAAATACTATCGGGAATACCCGCCCACTGCAACCAGTAGCGTGCACCCTCGGCGAATCGTGGATAGCGGCTTATCTCCGGCTCATAAACCACGGCAGGCTTTGTCACCGACAAACTGTCAATTGGATTAATGGTTGTAACAGTAGCTATCGGACATCGGGCTATGTTTCCCATTCCTCCTCCGAATTTAACGGCATCGGCTGTAACTACTTTACCCTCTTCAGCACCTAAATTTGATAGCACTACCTTATTTTCATGATTCCTTCCTTTGTCAAAATAAAAATGTCCAAGGTATAGCCATGTTCCACCATCCATGGTTTGATTTACAAGAAACTCCGTTTTTCCACCTTTATGAAACACCGTATAATGAGCACCCGAAGTACTATTTGCAACTGTTTTGTATGAAACATAAACAGCATAACGTCCAGATTCGGGGATATTCGGCATCCATTCCACGCGACTGGTTTGGTCCGCATCATTTACAACCGGAATTACCCGATAAGTTCCCATAGTAAAGGGATTTTCGCCCGAAAGATAGACGTTTTTGGGATTAGCAAAACCAGGTTCATCACCCTTTTTCCATTTCTTTCGGTCGTTTTGTTCTCTATAGCGCGAAGAAACATCTTTATTGTCATTATCAACAATTACTTCGTTGATTTGAGTATCACGTTCGCGTGGCAATAAAACGTTAGCACCTGAGTTTTCGAGCATAGGGACTAAATAAGGCAATACATACGATTGGGTATACAAATCCTCCACAACCTGAAAAACACGGGCACGTTGCCACACCCAGCGGGATTGTTTCTGGTCAAAATACTTACCATGGCTTTGCCAGAGTGCAATATGTCGGTTCTGCAATCCTTTTTGAATATCAAAAGGACGGGAAATATTTCTTACAAGTGGTTGGGAAAGTGCCGAAACAGGAAACAGTCGACTTGAATCAGGAGCTTGTGATCGAAAAAAGTTTGGTATAAGATCTTCAATTTTCCTGTTGTCTATTTGACAAACAACTGCGTAATCTTCATATTTTTTGCCCAGAACTTTAGAAATTGCACTATAAATACGCTTCACATTCTCCTGTCGGAAAGGAATATACCCGAATTTATCATTCACTATAACATGCACTGTACTCGTTTTGGCATTTGCATAAAAGTCAACAACATTAATGCGTCCTATATGAATGTAGCTATTAGCAATTACAGTCAGAGAATCAGAGATCTGAGCTTCCGGTCTTTTTTGTCCGTATGATGTGACTGCCGTTTCAAAAACAATGAATAAAACAATCCAAATACTTTTTAAATATTGTCTCATATTTTTTAATTACGAGTTACAGGTAAACGTAAGAATGAAATAACCAACGAAAATCAGCTTTCAACAAGTTCTATTCCAGAGCCTCTTTCTTTTCTTTTTCTAATGTGGATAACATGCCGCAAGCAGCAAAAATATCTTCACCACGCGAGCGACGAATCGTTGAGGTAACTCCGTTACTGGTTAAATAGTCACGAAAGAAAGTCATTTTTTCGGGAGTAGAACTTTTCAGATCGATGCCTGGGATAGCATGAAAACGAATTAAGTTCACACGACAATCAATCCCTTTTAAAATTTTGACCAGTTCGACGGCATGACGCATGGTATCATTCACTCCATCGAACAGAATATATTCAAAAGAAACTCTTCGTTGATGGCTGAAATCGTGCTTGCGAATTTCTTCCAACACTTTCGCAATTGGAAACGACTTTTCAATCGGCATCAATTGCAAGCGTTCCTGAGTAAACGGCGAATGCAAACTAATTGCCAAATGGCAGTTCGATCTTTCCAAAAAAACCTTCATTCCCGGAATCAAACCTATCGACGAAACAGTTATCCGACGTGGACTCCAACCATAACCATAATCGGCTGTAAGTATTTCCAATGACCGAAGCATGGCCAAAGTATTGTCAAACGGTTCGCCCATGCCCATAAACACAAGATTAGTCAGTGTTTCAGCTTCGGGTATAGACATGATTTGATTCAGAATTTCCGTTGTTGTCAGCTGAGCGATAAATCCCTGCTTACCAGTCATACAAAACACGCAACCCATTTTACAACCCACTTGCGATGACACGCAAAGCGTAGCACGATCTTCATCGGGAATATAAACCGATTCTATAAAATGTCCGCCCTCCGTTTTGAAAAGGTATTTTTTCGTTCCGTCTTCCGATTCTACGGTTTGAACAGGTAATGAACGTCCAACTTCATATTTATCAGCAAGTAAAACCCTGTTTTTAGCCGAGATGTTAGTCATTTCGTCCAAACTAAAAACACGTTTTTTATATAACCATTCCGCAATTTGTTTTGCCGTAAAAGCAGGCATTCCCAGTTCAGATATAATGGTCTTTAATTCATCTATGGTTTTGCCTACGAGAGATATTTTATTCATTGTTCAGCTTATTGAGTTAATATAAAGTCAGGAAGCAGATGTTTAGTGCTTAGATTGACTTCTGCACAAAGTTACATAAACTTGATGACAAAAAGAAAACGGAATGAAATTACTCATCCCGTTTTCGGTATTTTCTAATTTAGTTTTCTTTATTTAGAAGAAATTCAAACGATTATCTTCAATATTCGCTTTATCTTTCAAATCCTGAATAATTGCATATGGCAATGAATAACCCAGACGACCATTCAATTGCATTTTTTCCATTTGTACATTAAATGGTTGTGGATTTTCTTGTTTGTTAGCCGTGCGAATAATATAAACTCCTGCGTTTCCTTTGATAGGAGCTGATACTTTTCCTAAACTTGCGATTGAAGCTTTTCCAATTACTGTGGGTTCAAAACCAGCTGATCCAAATTGGTAAGCTGCAAAGTTTACAGCCGGAGCAGTTTTCACTGAATCTTTCAGGAATGAAGCCAAACCTTCCAACGAACCAACTTTACCTAATTCTGCAGTAAGGTTTTTAATCATCAATTCAGCTTTTTTGTCTTTGATAAGTTCAGCTTTCAATTGATCTGAAACTTTATCAACCGAGCGATATCCTTTTTTGTTTAATTCGGTAGTCATTGCAACTACGAATTTTGTAGAACAGTCAAATACATCAGAAACATCATTCTTGCTGCTTTTAAATACCCAACGAATAATTTGTTTTGATTGATTTATATCAGCAACTTTCTCTGTTGAACGTAAAATTTCGGAAGCAGGATGAACTAAATAACCTTTTTCTTTTGCTTTCTTATCAAAATTATCAGCTTTCAGGTCAACAGCAAACTGTTTTGCATCATTGTAAATTTTACTATACGATTTGCTGCTTGGTACAACCTTACGTTCCAAAATTGCCAGTTTAACCTTGCGACGGGCAGGAGTTTTGTCCATCACCTGGAAAATCTGAACACCTTGAGCGTTTTTGATTGTGAATACCTCATTTTTAGATTTATTAAAAGCCTGAGAGGTAATCTCTTTTTCCTCACCCTGAGTTGCTTCTTGCATCCAGCCAATTTCACCACCATTAGCAGCTGTTTGTTTTACAGCCGAGTATTTTTTTGCCAACGCTCCAAAGTCTGCTCCACCTTTAATTGCAGCAATTAAGCTATCTGCTTTCGGAACATCTTTTGTCAATAAGAATATGTGACGCAATTTTACTGAATCTGACTGCATAAGACCTCCTTGTATAACACGAGCCATTGTATATGTGTCATTTACGAATGTAGGACCGTAAACAGCACCGGTAGCACTTCCAAAAGCAAAATCTTTTAATAATGCAGGTACTGATTTTTCAGAATAATTACGACCGTCATACATTACATCCGAATTTGAGTTCACCAATCCGGCAACATCAGTTGTTGTTTTGAATTCATTCACTAACTTATTCATCCAGTTTTCAGCATCTTTGTAATCTTCCTTCAATGGTTTAATATCAAAAACCACATAATTGAATGAGCAATTAGCGTCTTGTTTAAATTGTTCCTTTTTCTTATTATAAAGGTCATTAATATCGCTGCTGCTTACTTTAATATCAGCATCAGGTACTGCAAAATAAGGTTGAACCACATAAGCAACATCAACACTTGTTTTACGATCCTGAAAACTCATTTTGGCATCTAAGCTATTAGCACAAACTGATTTTGAAATCAATGTGTTATATTTTTCCTGTAAAATGCTGTTTTTTACTGTCTTTTCCCAAAAGTTCCAATAGTCTTTTGCTTTCTCGATTTGTTGTTTCATTTCTTCATTAGCCGGAGCTTGTTGCAAACTACTTAGAAACTGAACTAAAACAGGACGGCTAAATTGACCATTTTCACCGGCAAACGAACGACGTTGTTGAATCAAAGGGTGGATGTTATTTCCAATCAATCTATCTGAAAGTTCATCAGGACTTACTGCAAGACCTAATTTTTTAGCTTCAGCATTCAATATTCTTTCGTTCATCATGCTTTCCCAAACAGATTGACGAATTTGATTTATCATATCTTCCTTTAAATCAGTTCTTCCGGTTTCAATTTTATAAACCTCAGTCATTTGTTCAATGGCAGCAGTATATTCCTTGATATTGATATCATCTCCAACAACTTTTCCTACTATTTCTTTTGATTTATTAAAAAAGGTCGATCCTTCTTTAAGGAAATCGCCTACAATAAAGGCTAATAACGCAAGCCCTACTACTGCAACAAGTAAAACTCCCTTGCTTCTAATTCTATCTAATACTGCCATTTTCTTGAAATTAATTTTTATTTTTATTTTTATTTTTCAGCGAATTTGAGGGCACGAATATACAAAAAAAATGTTTATCCTGCTGCAATTTCTAAATTTTTCTGTATTTTTTGTCTAAAAAAGACGTTGATTAATATCCTGTACCAACCTTTACCAGTTCAATCCGGTTGTTAGTTACTTTCACACATTTTATTGTAAATCCCTCAATCCGAATAATTTCATTTAATTTAGGGAAATGTTGATGATTATGCAGTATAAATCCTGCAATAGTTTCATAAGCATCCGACTCCGGAATATTCAAATTAAACCGGGAATTTATTGTTTCCACTTCCAACCTGCCAGAGAATATAAATTCATGTTCGCCAGTTTGCTCAGCCACATAATCCCGAACATCGTGCTCATCCTCTATTTCTCCGAAAATTTCTTCCATAATATCTTCGAGCGTCACAATGCCTGCAGTTCCACCAAATTCATCAACAACAACGGCTATACTTTTCTTTTGCAACATAAAAACCTTCATCAACTTCTGCGCAGCCATATTTTCAGGAACAATCGGAATTTGATTAATTCGTTTTTTCCAGTCGGCCTGATGTTCAAACATTTCGGAAGAATGAATATAACCAATGATATTATCGATATCACCCTTATAAATTGGAATTTTTGATAATCCAGTTTCGATAAATGTTTCTTTCAACACATCAACACTTACCTCGTATTCAAGTGCAATGATATCCGTTCTCGGCACTGAGCAGTCGCGCAATTTCACTTTCGAGAAGTCAAGTGCATTCTGAAAAATCTTGACTTCGTTGTCCAGTTCTTTTTCACTCTCCACATTTTCAAAGCTTTCCTGAATCAGAAAATTCAAATCAATGCGCGAAAAAACATTTTGCTGAGTTGTCTGACTAATTTTTACTCCAAGAAGTTTCAGAATCCCAATGGAAATCCATGTGCTAAAGCGAGAAACAGGGTACAACACAACATAAAAGAAAAGTAACAACCATGAAAAAATTCGCATCCAAAGGTTTGGATTAATTCGGAATATTGTTTTCGGAAGGAACTCTCCGGTAATCAAAACTATAGCTGTTGCCAGAATTGTCTGAACAAAAGTAATCAGAAACTGATTCCCGATTGGACTTAACCAGGGTGTCAGAAGCTCGGCCATGAGTAAGCCATAAATAACCAAACAAATATTATTCCCAACCAACATCGTTGATATGAATTGTTGGGGATTTCGGTAAAAAATAGACAGGATAGACGATGTAAGATTTGGCTGTTTTTTATCCAACTCAAAACGAAGCTTGTTTGAAGTGACAAAAGCTATCTCCAACCCTGAAAAGAAGGCAGATAAAAGCAGTGTTAGCAAGATGAACATATAACTATCCAAAATTCAATTTTCTAGGTAATTTCAATATCTACGGTTGCAAAGATACAATTATTTACATAGTTTATTGTAGATTTTATCCCGAATTTACAAATAAGAGGATGACAATTTAATCTCAAAATGCGTCCGGAATATCATATTCGAGTAAAATTAAAATGAAATCAAATATTTATTTATTTGTAATTATTTATATATCTGAATTTTGCAAATCTAATTCCAAATAAAGGTTCATTTATACCACAGACCATTTGTGGTTTTGAAAAAAAACCGTATCTTTGCAACCGCTTTTGAAAAACGATCTAATAGCTCAGCTGGTAGAGCACATCCCTTTTAAGGATGGGGTCCTGGGTTCGAGCCCCAGTTGGATCACTCGTTACAAAAAGCGGCATACAAAGTTTGATGATTTAGTAGCTCAGCTGGTAGAGCACATCCCTTTTAAGGATGGGGTCCTGGGTTCGAACCCCAGCTGGATCACACAAGTTAAAGCCTTTCGAAATAATCGAAAGGCTTTTTTGTTACCCATGAGAACAAAGAAAAGTCCCACAAACAAAATTGTTTGCGGGACTTTTGGTTAATTATGAATAGCAAAATCAGAAAAAATTATCGAACGTCAAAGCGAATAATAAACCGGCTTCCTTTGCCTATTTCACTTTCCACAGTAAGCTTTCCATTGTGGGCTTCTACAAAATCTTTAGATATAGAAAGTCCTAAACCACTACCTTGAATCTTCGTGCCGGGAACGCGAAAATAACGGTCAAAAATAGTCTGATGATAACGGAGATCTATACCTTTACCAAAATCCTGAACGTACATTTCCACAGTGTTATTATCTTGCCGGGCTCCAATAATTACCCGTCCGTTTTCCTGCGAATAACGAATAGCATTACTTAATAAATTCGTTAATACCCAGGCTATTTTTTCGCTGTCAACATACAGTTTATCAATCTTTTCCGGATACTCCACCTCAATCTGACAACCAAATTTATCGGCCTGTACCCGATTAGCTCCAATAGCATAATTTATCAGTTCAATCGGTTTGGTAATCTTAGGTAACAGCTGCAGTTTTCCTGCTTCCACCTGAGTCATATTTAGCAATTCACTGGTAATGCCGAGCAACCGTTCGCTATTCTCCTTAATGCTCTGCGACAACCCTTCCTGCTCTTTATTCAAAGCACCGACGCGTTTGTCATTGAGCAATTGCTGGCTCATTAAAATGGCGGAAATCGGCGTTTTCAGTTCGTGTGAAATTGTAGAAATAAAGGTGGTTTTTGCCGATTCAAGTTCCTTGAATTCGGTAATATTTTTCAACATAATTACATGACCAATACTTTGCGACTCAGTTTCACCGGTTTCCACAATACGTATAGGAATGTACTTAGCCTGAAAGAAACTTTCTTTATTGTCTGCATAAATTTTTAAAGGTTCATTCTTTGCATCAGGATTCAAAAGCTCTCTTATAAGCCGGCGTAGTAAATCATTCTTCAATGCCAGTTCCGATGCTGATTTTCGAATTAAATTATCGCGCTTAAGATTTAAAATACTAAGAGCTTCATCATTAATAAAAAGAATCTCCATTTCGTTATTAAGTCCGATAATGGGTTCAGTGATACTATTCACAATAGCTTCAATGTATTTTTTCCCTGAAAGAATATCAGCCAAAGAGCTTGCTCTGTATTCAGCCAACCGCTCAGCCATCCGATTAAAGCTTTCCGAAACCTGAACAAATTCTTTATTCTCACTTAAATTCAACCGTTTCTCATAATTATGATTGGCTATTTCGAGAATTCCGTTCGTGAGTTCCCGTATGGGTCGATTTATAGATGCCGGAAGTCTCAAAAGCAACAGAATGCCGGCAAAAATACAAGCTATACCAACGACAGACACCATCAACAGTGCTCGTTGAAGCGCAGGAGCCGCAGCGGGGTTATCGGGCTCCATAGCAGTCAAAAACTGAAGATTAAACACAGAAAGCATGACTAATAAAATAATCATTGACACCAGTATACCAATACCCAGATTTAGTTTGGTTTTAGTGTACATGTATTTGGTTACAAGTTTGAACATTGAATAATTAAATGGTTATTTTTTCAAATTCAGCAATTTCAGGCAAAGATAATGAAGTCTATCGAAGTTTGCGAAAAATAATTCACCAATTTTAGATAAAGCGACACTGTAAAAGATTGAGCAAAACTCCAAAGAATCAATACAAGACAGGAAAAACAGCACAGATTATGAGTGTGAATTTTATTGATTTAAAAGGGTTTGATTACAGGTTATTTACATTAAAATAACAGACTAGCAAGAAAATCTATACACCTTGGCAAATAAATGGAGTAACAACGCTACCCAATTGTGCACAAGCAAATTGTGACAAAGTAAAGCTAAAGGTCCCAATTAATTTATTTTTAAAGCCTGGCCATGCCAACAAAAGAAGAGTAGGAATAAGTATTGAAAATAAAAAGTGCCGCTAAGTGAATATCTATAGCGATAGAGAAACCCAGCAGCACTTTTAATATGGTCAGATTCTTTAGTTCATCAATTACTAGAAGATACTGAAATTTCGCTATCTATGCCGACTTTTGAGTTTGACATATTTATAACTTCAAGCGCTTTATCCAGAGAAATAGGAATTATGATTGTAGTAAGACCATGTTTATACAAACGTCTTTGAATTGAGAAAATAGTAAAGTTGTGCAAGACCCTTGAAATACGGTACATTCCACGAATAATTAACTGACCTCCGATAAAAGTTGAATTTGGATATTTTTCCAAAACCTCAGGAACCATCTTCACTACTTCTTCCGACACATCGGTTCCAACACTATATCTATATTCAGCATTACAACCTAAATTCTGAATTAGTTTAGTATATTTCTGTAAATCATTTTCAATTCCCAATTTTAAAATTTCCAACTGTTCGTGGCTATTAAAACTACCTGAATCAACCACACCTACACTAACAAACACAAAATTCTTATAGGTATTATGGAAAGTATTCAACAAATAAAACAGTGAATAAAGCCCGATTGCAGAATAGCCATTTACTAAAATAACTGCAGTAGAGTCTGTCGTCTCAATCTTTTTATCGGTTTTTTCTACTTTGATTTTAGTCTTCAAAATACTCACAAGCTCAGGCATCTTAGTGTTCATTACACCCTGTATGTTTCCAATTTCTTTACCAATTTGATTATAATGCTTTTTAATATAAAGAGATAAGCATACTAATGCACTGGTGATTAGAAGAGTTATCCAACCGCCTTCTTCAAACTTAATTACAGTAACGGTAATTAAAATAATAACGGTAAGTGTAAAACCAATTCCATTAATCAATAATTTTCCAAACCATTTCTTTTCGGTTTTACGTACGTTAAACCAATGTTTAACCATACCAAATTGCGAAAGCGAGAAAGTAATAAACACATTAATACTGTATAAAACCACCAGAAATGCTACCGATCCTTTTGATGCCCAAATGACAATAAAAGCTGCAAATGACATTAATACAATACCATTTTGAGACACAAGACGATCGCTTAATAACGTAAACTTGCGTGGCAACCAGTAATCATGAGCCATATTTGCCATAACCCTTGGACCATCAAGAAAACCTGTTTGTGCTGCAACGAAAAGCAATGCTGCCTCAGAAATGAGAGTTACGTATAAAAATGATTGACCAACAAATGGATTCCAATGAGCTACCGCATTGCCAATCAATACTGCATTTAATGTTTTACCGGGTACAAAGTGTACATTAAAAAGGAAATAAGAAATTACAAGACCTACCACAGCCAACGACAGTGACAAAGCCAGTAAGCGCATTGTTTTAATAGCCGTTTTCACTCTCGGTTCACGTAAATTCGGGATACCATTACTTACAGCTTCAATCCCGGTATAGGTTCCTGCACCCATACTATAAGCTTTCATTATAAGAAACAACGTTCCAAAAATACCCAACTGCGAAACTGTGCTGTGTAACTCTGTAGTGGTTTGTACAGCTACAGTTTTCATTTCAGGCACATGGGTAGTAAATGCATAAACTATTAAGAAAATGTGAGATAGTACAAATATTACGAAAATAGGAGTAAGAAAAGTAACCGACTCTTTCACCCCGCGTAAATTCAAAACCATAAGAATCATCAATATAAAAATTGCAAACAACACTTTATATTCATGAAATTGAATTGGCAGGAAGCTAAAAACAGCATCAGCACCACTTGAAATGGAGATTGAAATAGTCAAAACATAATCAATCAACAAGGCACAACCTGATATCATACCAACTTTTGGAGAAATCAATCGGCTTGCAACCAAATATCCCCCACCACCATGTGGAAAAAGACGAATAATCTGGGAGTAACTTGTGCTTATAATAAAAATAGTGAATGCAGTAAGCAGTCCAACAATAAGAGAAAGATTGGTATGGATTGAAAGATTTTTGTAAATCTCTTCAGGACCATAACACGAAGATGATAATGCATCGGAGCCCAACCCAACCCAGGCAAAGAATACAATCAAAGAAATATGACTAAATGTTCTGCTATCGGATAAATCAAGTGGTTTTCCGATAATTTTCTTTTTTACACTGTGTAAGTAATTTTTTTCCTCTGCCATTTTATTAAATATTAATTAACTAAGAACCTCTGTTTCCTTAACTTGTTTAGTTTTATTCAAAAGAATTTTGACTTTTGGTTAAACATCTGATAAAACCTTCTGCTTTTTTGCTACCTTAATGATATAATTTATACCAAAATCATACCAAAAACAAAACAACGAAAGCAAAACGCATATTATCAAAAGGATATAAAAATTACAGCAGTTGTGCAAAAAAAAGTAACCCTTCCATTATGGAAAGGTTACGTGTTATAATGGTAGGTTTTAAATATTATATTCCGTATTCGTCAATCTTTCTATAAAGCGTTGTCAAGCCAATTTTAAGTAATCGAGCCGTTTCCGTTTTATTCCCTTTGGCAAATTGAAGAACCCGGGTAATATGTCGTCGTTCCATGCCGGCCATATCTAAATCAGATGAATTTTTTCCAATAATTTCTTCAATTTGAGTATGAAGAATCTCAACCGGAAGATCTTCGAGTGTCAGCGTCTCATTACTGCAAACTATCAAACTCCGTTCAATAACATTTCTGAGTTCACGAATATTGCCCCGCCAGGCATGACGTTTCAGAGCGTCCATATATTCAGGGCTTATATTATTAATTCTGCGGGCAAGCTTAGCCGCAAAAGTTTCGATGAATGATTTTGTAAGGATTTCAATATCTTCTGAGCGCTCACGCAATGCCGGCAGTTGAATCTGAAAAACCGAAAGCCTGTAAAACAAATCCTCACGAAAACGATTTTCTTCAATTTCTTTTTGAAGATTCCGGTTGGTAGCTGCAATAATCCGCACATTTACTTTAGTCGGTTTAGTGTCACCAATTTTCAGGAATTCGCCGGTTTCAATAATTCTAAGCAACTTTGCCTGAAGTTCAAATTCCATTTCGCCTATTTCATCCAGAAAAATTGTTCCGTTATTTGCTTCTTCGAATAACCCTTTCTTATCCCGGGTTGCTCCGGTAAACGAACCCGCTTTGTGACCAAAAATTTCACTAGCTAACAAGTCCTTACTGAAAGCCGAACAGTTTACAGCCACGAATGATTTATTTCTTCTCAAACCAGCAACATGAATAGCTTGCGCAAAAACCTCTTTACCTGTTCCTGTTTCGCCGGTCAGCAATACTGGAATATCAGTCGTCGAGACTTTCATTGCCAACGATATAGCCTCTCTTATTTGTTTACTGTTTCCTAATATACTATCAAAGGAATATTTATTTCCCACTTCCGCTTCAAGTTGCTTCAAACGCTTATTCATCAAAGCCTTTTCCATAGCACGACTTATTAGCGGAATTATTTTATTATTATCGTCACCTTTAGTAATGTAATCAAAGGCACCATTTTTAATAGCCTGAACTCCATCGGCGATATTTCCGTGAGCCGTAAGCATAATTATTTCAGTCAGAGGACAAACTTTTTTGATTTTCTCAATCAAATCAACGCCACTTCCATCAGGTAAGCGAACATCGCAAAGAGTTACCAATGGTGAACATATCTCCACCTGGCGCAAGCCTGTGCGACAATCTGCTGCTTGAAAAACCTCATAATTCTCAAGTTCTAACAAACGTGACAACAATTTACGAATTTGAATTTCGTCGTCAATAATTAATAGTTTGTTCATATTTTCAATCCATCAAAAATGGTTCAATTTCATTATGCAAAGATATGTCATTCATATTAAGTATGATAACCTATATGAATATTTAAACAAAAAAACCTCCAAGATTATAATTCTCAGAGGTTTTAGTTTATATTCAATTTGGCTTATTTGGATAAAAGAGCTTTCACTTTATCCGAAATCAACCGACCTTCAGTTTTGCCTGCCAACTGTTTACTGGCTACACCCATAACTTTTCCCATGTCTTGCGGACCTGTGGCACCAACCTGTGCAATTATTGCAGCCACAGCCAGTTCCAACTCAGCATCTGTCATTTGTGTAGGTAGATATTTTTCAAGAACACTTGCTTCAGCCAGCTCATTTTCAGCTAGTTCAGGACGATTTTGCTCAATATAAATCTGAGCCGATTCCTTGCGTTGTTTAATCATCTTTTGGATAATTTTTACAGCCACATCCTCAGGTAAATGTCCATCAGAACCTTTTGCCGTCTTTGCTTCCAAAAATTCTTTTTTCATTCCGCGCAAGGCTTCCAAAGCCACTTTATCGCGGGCTAACATGGCGGTTTTAATATCACCACTTACTTTATCAAATAATTCATCCATCTTTATTTATTTATTAGTTAATTAGCTGACTGATTCATTAGTAGAATTATTTATCATCAAATCAGCATATTATCACAGCAAATTATTATTTCATCAATTTCCTCTTCCATGCCGGAATATTTTCAACTTTCTTCAGTGTTTTTTCATCTTCCAGATCATCCAAGGTGAAAATCGGCAATTCCGGTTCCGGCTCAACATTAGATTCGGCTCCGGATTGTGTGTTATTACCATAATATTGCTCGTACGTTCTCTCAATATTTAGTTTTGCAGGTTCCTGATCAATCACATCTTTTTCAACCGGTTCAGGCTCAGGCTCAATTTCAGGCTTGGGAGAATCAAAAAATCTTGAAGCTTCGGCACTCATAACAGGCTTATTGGAATAAGCTTTGGCAACAGTTGCCGGCATTCCCGGTATATCGCTCACGTCAAAACCCGTAGCAATCAAAGTTATTTTTACATTATCCTTCAATTCGTCATCAAAACTAGCACCCCAGATAACCTGAACATTTTCACCTACTTTCGACATAAATTCGTGAATTTGTTCTACTTCTTCCATTCTGATCTGGTCGGTCGTAGAACAATATAAACTCAACAGAATTTTGCTGGCACCGCTCACATCGTTAGTATTCAGCAATGGAGAATTCAGGGCATCTTCAATAGCTTTGGTAATCCGGTTTTCGCCCGAAGCGTAACCGGTATTCATTATCGCTACATTTCCATCTTTCATGATGCTGTACACATCAGCAAAGTCAGTATTTATATAGCCGGGAACAGTTATAATCTCAGCAATCGCCTTAGCTGCATTTGTCAACACATCATCTGCCTTGGCAAAAGCATTAGAAAGTTCCAAATCAGGATAAATCTGTTTGAGCTTTTCGTTGTTAATCACCAGAATAGCATCTACATGTTCGCTCAAAGCAGCAACACCTTCCAGTGCCTGACGTATTTTCATACTTCCTTCGAAAGCAAAAGGTATAGTCACGATTCCTACGGTCAGAATGCCCAAATCGTGTGCAGCTTTGGCCACCACGGGAGACGCACCGGTTCCTGTTCCACCACCCATTCCAGCAGTAATAAAGACCATTTTGGTGTTATCTTTCAGCAATTCCTGAATCCGTTCAATCGATTCTTCTGCTGCCCTACGTGCAACTTCAGGTTTTCCACCTGCGCCTAAACCTTCTGTTGTATCTACACCTAATTGTATTTTTGTAGGAACAGGCGATTTTACCAATGCCTGATTATCTGTATTACAAACAACAAAAGATACATCGGTAATTCCTTGACGATACATGTGATTAACAGCATTTCCGCCGCCACCACCTACGCCAATAACTTTAATAATTGAACTGTCAACCAGTGGCAATTCTAGAGGTAAACTATCGTCTAAATATCCCATATCTTTTTAATTCAAAATTTATTTTCAAATTTATTTTTCTAATTATAAACTAATTAAGTTTATTATCATCGTTGAAAAAATTAATAAATCCATCGGCAATTTTATCCCTGAATTTCTTTCTTGGAATTTTTGGTTCTTTGCCTGGCATATTTTCAGTTACTTCAACAGGATGTTCTTTTCTAAACTCATTTGTCAACAAAATAGTGCCTACCAGTTGAGCATATTTAGGATCATGAAATTTCTCAGGCGTATTGTCAGCCAACCATTCGGAATGATCACCAAACCGAGCGTAAATACCTGTTTTTTCAGCAATAAACTCAATCATATTATTCAACTTAGCACCACCACCGGTGATAACAATTCCTGCATCGAGCGCAAATGGAAGGTTAGCTATTGTTTCAAATACAGGTTGCGTAATTTCATCCAAACGAGCTTCAATTATTGTTGCCAAAAACTTAGTTGAAATTTTCACGGGAGGATTACCATCTTCAACCGATGCGATTTGAATATACATAGGTTCGTCAACCAATGATTCCAGGGCAAAGCCTTTCAGGCATTTAAGCCTTTCGGCATTGGTTTCATTAATTCCCAGTTCCTGAATATCTTTGGTTATATTTCTTGCTCCAAGTGGAACTACCAATAAATTTTGCAAAATACCATCGTGATAAACGGCTAAAGTAGTAGTGGTAGCACCAAAATTAATCAAAGCACAACCAACTTCGCGTTCTTGTTCCTCCAAAACCACTGTAGACAAGGCCTCAATAGACAACGGACTGTATTCCAACACAATTCCTGTTCGGTCAAAGCAACGTTCCAACTCGGATTTGATTATTGAACTGCCGAAAACGACATGATACGTTGCAGTAATCTGGGTAGCAGTCTGACCCACAGGATCATCCATAGTTTTTCCATCCAGAACATACGAAACAGGAATTACATCAAAAACTGTAATGTCTGATTGTTTCGATTTATGTTCACATTCATCCAACATTTCAGCTAACAAATTATCAGTAACCACATTAGGCTTTCCAACAAATCGACTTACCGAAGTTGAAATTTGCTTCATGCTTTTGGCACCAACACTCACTGAAACCTGAGAAATATCATGCATTCTGGCACTGTTTTTCAACAATTTAAGCAATTCGCTTACTTTGAAAGAGGCACCCGAAGGTTTCTCTACAATTCCCCATCTAACATCGTCGGATATTTTCGATTCTTCTGACAGAATTTTTACAGCACCATTTTCAAGTACTTCAGCAGCCATGGCCGAAATACTTGTGCTTCCGAAATCGATCGCTATAAGTTTATTTGAAATCATAATTTACGGGCAATAATACTATCTTTTTTTGAATCGGTCACGACTTTCGACTGTTGAGTCTTCTGACCATCTTTACTACAAACCACTTGATCTTTATACTGTAGATCAATAAGCTTATATTTATTCCAACCTACAACATTGAAACCTTTAACGTACAGTTTACGAAGCTTTTCAAGTTTTGATTGATAATTATCCAATGTTCCTAACATAATTATGGCATCGCCAACACGAGGAACTAATTCTATTTTTAAGTCATCCCGAATATAAATCTGTTCAATTTGCGCATTCCAGAACGGATTTTCCTCAAGAAAAGTCACAAAATCAAACATCTTACCTGTCATCATCGAAACAGTAGCTCTACCGGAAACAACTGGAACATAAGCTGCATAATTTTTCGATATTGGCATTGTTTTTCTGTCATTATCAATATAATAACTGCCCCATCCAACGACTCTGAATTTCGGACAACGCTGCAAAATACGAATATGCACAATTCCCGATGGGGTTTTGTAGCATTCTGCTACCTTTATCATCGGGTTTTTATGTAAAATATCCTCTATTGATTCAGTATTGATGTTCTTAATCGTTTTACCTATCGGATTCAAATCATTATTTTCAAGGATCTGCGCCACTTCGGTTTCTGTAACCAGTTGTTTGCCATTACTTTCAGCCATTACTATTTCTAGCTTACGACAAACATTTTCCTTTTCTCTCCCTGAAAAATACCAGATTGAAAACGCCAGATACCCTAAAACCAATGTGGTAAAGAAAGTAATCAGCACGTATTTCCAAATGGGTTTCATAATTAATTCTCAATTTTATAATTTCCAATTTTCAATCAAGAAAAACGCATTGGAAATACGGTATTATTTAATTGATAAATTCTTTAGCTGTTCTTTAATCAACGGCACCATTTTATCGATATCTCCTGCTCCAAATGTCACTAAAACATCTAAATCCTTTTCTTTCAGCAAAGGTAATAGATTTTCCCTGCTACACAAAGTTTTGTTTTTCAGTTTAACGTTTTGTAAAATAAGATTTGAATTAACACCTTCGATTGATAATTCACGAGCAGGATAAATATCTAACAAAATTAATTCATCAAGTTGGGATAAAGCTTCAGCAAAAGCCAAGGCAAAATCACGGGTTCGAGTGTAAAGATGCGGTTGAAAGATACCTGTTATTTTCCTGTTTGGATATAGATTTCGAATGGATGAGATGCTTGCCTTCAACTCACTTGGGTGATGAGCATAATCGTCCATATACACAATTTTATCAGACTTATAAACCACATTAAATCGACGGTATATTCCTGAAAAAGAAGATATTCCCGCACGAAGTTCATCAAAACTAACTCCATTCAACCATGCAAGTGCCATGGCTGCCACGCTATTTTCAACATTAATCTGAACCGGTACTCCTAAGCGAACATCAGATAACCGACTGCTGGGAGTTACAAAATCAAAATGGATTTCGCCATTTACGGTTCTGACATTTTCAGCACAAAAATCGCCACCGTCATTCATGGAATAAGTATAAAGTTTTACTCCTTCTTGCAATTGCGGAACTATATTAATTCCTTTTCGCATAATCAAAGCACCACCGGGACGAATCAACGAAGTGAAATGTTCAAAACTTTCACGAAAGGCATCAGCCGTTTTATAAACATCCAAATGATCAGGGTCGGCAGACGTAATCACCGCCATGTATGGAGAAAGTTGATGAAACGAGCGGTCATATTCATCAGCCTCAATAACAACCAAATCACTTTCAGAGGAAAGAAGTAGATTGGTATTATAATTATTGGCAATTCCGCCTAAAAAAGCATTGCACGACACTTTCGACTGATAAAGCAAATGTGCTGTAATGGTTGAAGTTGTAGTTTTACCGTGAGTTCCGGCAATGCAAATTCCTTTACTCTGACGGGTGATATTTCCTAAAACCTGAGCGCGTTTCAGAATTGTAAAATTATTATCCTGAAAGTATTTCAATTGAGGATGATTGGCCGGAATGGCGGGAGTAATCACCACTAAAGTATCCTCAGGTTTTGTATATATTTCAGGAATCTCGTCTGTATTTTCTACGAAACTAATATTTATTCCTTCAGTTTGAAGTTCCGAAGTAAGTTTAGTTTCCGTTCGGTCGTAACCAGCTACCTGAAAGCCTTTAGTATAGAAATAACGAGCCAAAGCACTCATACCTATTCCACCTATTCCCAAAAAATAATACTTCGTAAAGTCTACTCCCAACTTTCCCGAAGGTGAGGAACTTAAGTTAGCATTTTCTTTTATTTCGTCTTGTATCATAAACTATCACTTTTAAGTCACTTTGGAAGATTCAGGAGGCTATCAGTTTCAATATTTCCTCTGCAATTCTATCTGCTGAATCTTTCTCAGCAAGTTTGAGAATATTTTCACTCAATTTATTCAATTCGGATTCATTATTAATGATTTCCAACACTTTATCTACCAACTGTTCTTTCGAGTCAACATCCTTTATCATCACGGCTGCATCTTTACGCACTAAGGCAAGTGCATTTTGCGTTTGATGGTCTTCAGCAACATTAGGAGAAGGAATCAAAATAACCGGTTTAGCCAATAAACACAGCTCAGAAATAGAACTGGCACCGGCACGTGAAACCACCAAATCAGCAATGGAATAAGCTAAGTCCATACGCGAAACAAAATCAGTCACCAATAGATTAGGCGATGCAAATGGCTCTGCTGCTTTACGGGCAGCTTCAATATAGAATTTACCTGTTTGCCAGATAATCTGTACATCGGTTTTCGACAATTTATCAAGTCCGGCAATTATGCTCTGATTAACGGTTCTGGCACCTAAGCTTCCACCAACTACCAGAATAGTTTTCTTTTTGGAGTCAAAATTAAAAAATTGATAAGCCTCTTTTGTTTTTGGTGCTATAGAAAATAAATCCTGACGAACAGGATTTCCGGTAAGCACGACCTTATCTTTTGGAAAAAAACGGTCCATACCTTCGTAAGCCACACAAATACGCCTTGCTTTTTTCGCCAGCAATTTATTAGTAACTCCGGCATACGAATTTTGCTCCTGAATAACAGTAGGAATTCCCAATGCCGAAGCTGCGCGAAGCGTTGGAGCACTGGCATAGCCTCCTACTCCGATAGCTACATCAGGTTTAAAACGACTTATGATGCGACGTGCCAACACCAAACTGCGAAGTAAATTCCACACTACCTTCACATTGCGAAACATGTTTTTACGGTCAAACCCGCTTATAGGGAGACCTTCAATAGGATAACCTGCTGCAGGAACACGCTCCATTTCCATTCGTCCAAGAGCTCCTACAAATAAAATATCGGCATCAGGGAGTTTCTTTTTCAGCGCATTGGCTATGCTGATAGCCGGAAAAATATGTCCTCCGGTTCCACCACCACTGATAATAAATTTATGTTTCATAGTCGTAAAATATTGAACGCAAATTACACAAAAAAAGCGATTTATAAAACCCTGTTTTTGTAAATAAAAAAAAGAAATTAATATCTGTTTCCTATGAATAATCGGGCAAAGTTATAAACTGTCCAACTCCACTACAGGCGTTGTATCTTCAGGCATCTCCGGCACTTCTTCTTCAATGGGTAGTTCTTCCTTTATCTGACGTGTAATCCCCAAAATTATTCCAAAATAAATGCAGGTTATTAAAATTGACGTACCACCCCGACTAATCAATGGCAATGGTTGCCCGGTAACAGGAATTAAACTGGTTGCCACCGACATATTAATAAAAGTTTGAATAACAATCATCAAACAAAGTCCGATTACAAGAATTGCCGGAAAAACAGAAGAACATTTCGTAGCTATTTGTCCTGCTCTGAAAAGCAAAATCAGATAAAGGATTATAACAATAATTCCCCCGATAAGCCCCATTTCTTCCACAATTATGGAATAAATAAAATCGGAATAGGCCTGCGGCAGATAATCGCGTTCAACACTATTACCTGGCATAACACCAAATACTCCACCTCTGGCAATGGCAATTTGCCCATATTTTTCCTGGCGGTTCTTATCATTTATAACGTATTTATTGACTTTGCCATCTTTATCGGAATGCCTCTCTATTCGAGCCACCCAGGTATAGGCACGTTTAAACATGTGAGGCATTGAGTTTTCCGGGATTGCTTTAACAGCTCCATATCCAATAACTAAAGAGATTACCAGAATACCTGCCATCGAGCCCAGGTATTTGATGGATATTCGACCGATAAACATCATGATAAACACCACCACGAAAAGGATAAAGGCAGTAGAAAAATTTTCCAACAGAATCAATCCACAAATTCCAATCAACATTATGACGGTATTTCTGAAATAAACCCATTCGTCTTTCTTATTGTCTCTGATTCTGGAAATTAAATCGGCAGCAACAATAATGACCGACAGTTTTGCTAATTCCGATGGTTGAAACTGAACACCTCCAATTACCAACCAACGTGCAGCATCATTTTCGCTATGCCCTTTAAACAAAACAAAAACCAACAGTGCAGCCGAAAGTACCAGACCAATGTAAGAGACTATACGAATAAATTTATATGGAACCAAATGAACAGCAAAAGCTATTAAAACACCACCGGTCAGGAAGCCGACATGACGAAGTAATGGAGCAGTATGATTGGATGCCTTGTATGCCAATGTACTTGATGCACTGTACATTTCAATAATTGAAAGTATACATAAAGCAATAAACACAATCCAAAGAGTTGTATCGCCTTTCAAGTATTTTTTGAATAATGTTTCCATATTATTTACCTCTAATCCCTAAAAGAAATTAAGTTAGTCTCAATTCCATATTTTGCTTCCAAATCCAATTGACAATAATTAATTTTGATATAACAATCACTTACAGACCATTAAGTCCAACCAATTAAAGATTTCTCACACAATTTTTAAACAGTTTTCCTCTATCTTCGTAATTTTTGAATAAATCAAAGCTGGCGCAACATGGTGAAAGCAAGACCGTATCACCACTTTTTGCCAATCCGTAGGCCTCTTTTACAGCATCTTCCATCGATTGAACATCAATGATATTAGCCATTTTTCCATCAAAGAATTTATGCAAGGGCGAGTTATCCAATCCCATAAAAATCAAACCTTTTACATTCTTACTCACCAACTCTTCAATTTCCGAGTAATCATTTCCCTTATCTGTTCCACCTAAAATAAGCACCACAGGCGTTTTCATACTCTGAAGCGCATACCAACATGAATTCACGTTAGTGGCTTTGGAATCATTAACAAACCGTACATTTTTTACCGTAGCCACATATTCCAAACGGTGTTCTACTCCCTGAAAATCCTGCAAAGATTGTCTGATACTTTCCTTACGAACATTCACAATAGAAGCGGCCAGGCCTGCTGCCATTGAATTGTAGGTATTATGCATACCTTGCAAAGCTAATTCTGTTGTGGGCATAGTAAATAATGTTTTTAAAGTTTTTATTATCAATTCATCTTGTTCGATAAATGCCTTTGTTTTTTCTGTCCTTTCAATCGAAAACGGATACATGGTCGATTGGATATTGCGTTTTGCCAGTTCTGCTTTGATAACGGGGTCTCTCTCCCAGAAAATAAACGAATCTTCTTCGGTCTGGTTTTGCGTTATACGAAACTTCGAATCTACATAATTTTGAAAATTATACTCGTATCTATCCAAATGGTCAGGTGTTATATTCAGCAAGATAGCAATATCAGCTTTGAATTCAGTCATACCATCGAGTTGAAAACTACTCAATTCTACTACATAATAATCAAAAGAATCGTTGGCCACCTGCAATGCCAGACTTTGCCCTACATTTCCGGCCAACCCAACATTTAACCCAGCATTTTTAAGTATATGATAAACCAGCATGGTAGTGGTCGTTTTTCCATTACTTCCGGTAATACAAATCATTTTGGCTTTGGTATAACGACCTGCAAATTCAATCTCTGAAATAATAGACATTCCTTTGGCACGGAGTTTTTTAATCAAAGGTGCTTTTTCAGGGATTCCCGGGCTCTTAATTATTTCAGCTGCATTCAATATCAAATCTTCGGAATGTTGCTTTTCTTCCCACTGAATTTCATATTTATCCAACAACGCCTTGTATTCCGGTTTTATTTCCGATAAATCGGAAAGAAAAACATCAAAGCCTTGTTTCTTAGCCAATACAGCTGCTCCCGCACCGCTTTCGCCTCCACCTAAAATCACTATTCGTTTCATTTCTATCTAATCTTCAATGTGATAATTGTAATTGCCGCCAAAATAATCCCAACAATCCAAAATCGAATGACAATTTTCGATTCGGGCATTGCATTCAATGGTCGTTGAAAAATAGCCTGAATACCGGCATTTCCCTGTTTTTGATAATGATGATGAAGTGGAGTCATTTTAAAAATCCGCTTTCCTTCACCAAACCGTTTCCTGGTGTATTTGAAGTATCCAACCTGCAGCACTACCGATAAATTTTCAATAATAAAAACTCCACACAAAATAGGAATCAACAATTCTTTTCTGATGGCAATAGCAAAAACAGCTATAATTCCACCCAAAGTCAAACTGCCGGTATCTCCCATAAATACCTGAGCAGGAAACGCATTGTACCACAAAAAACCAATCGTAGCACCAATAAATGCACCTGCAAAAATCAACATTTCACCCGTACCAGGCAGATACATGATATTCAGGTATCCGGCATAATTCACGTTACCCGAGACATACGCCAGAATACCAAGTATAACCCCTATAATAGCCGAAGAACCGGTTGCCAGTCCATCCAAACCATCTGTCAGATTGGCTCCGTTAGAAATAGCTGTTACAATAAAAATCGCCACCAAAACAAATAAAATCCAACCATATCTTTGGGCATGAACTCCGGTCCATTTAAATGCATCAGCATAATTGAAGTTATTATTCTTTACAAATGGAATGGTAGTTTTTGTTGATTTAGTATCGTGTTTTGAATAAATCACATTTTCAACCCGTTGAGTAGTTTTACCCTTCACTTCTATATTCTCACGAATCACCACATCCGAGCTCAAATACATTGTCATACCAACGATTAATCCTAAACCTATCTGACCTATAATTTTAAACCGACCACTTAAGCCTTCTTTATTCTTTTGAAAAACTTTAATATAATCATCCAGGAAACCGATCAAACCAAGCCAAATAGTGGTAATCAGCATCAGAATTACGTAGGTATTGGTAAGATTAGCTAACAAGAGCGTTGGTGCCAAAATAGCAATTATAATAATGACTCCTCCCATAGTGGGTGTACCTTTTTTGCTCATTTGCCCTTCCAAACCCAAATCGCGAATGGTTTCACCAATTTGCTTCTTCTGCAAATAATCAATTATGCGCCGACCAAACATAGTCGAAAGCAAAAGTGCCATAATAAACGCCAACCCTGTTCGAAATGAAATATAGTTAAACAAGTGAGCTCCGGGGAAAACGTATATTCTTTCTAAAAATTGAAATAAATGGTACAGCATAATTGTGAATTATTAATTATGATTTATAAATTGATTAAAAGCAATTTCTGACTTCTTCTTTATCGTCGAAATGATGTTTGACACCCTGAATAATTTGATAATCTTCGTGTCCTTTGCCTGCCACCAAAACCACATCACCTGCCTGAGCCAGCGAACATGCCGTTTTGATTGCTTCTCTACGGTCAGCTATAGTCAGGCTCTTACTTTTCTCCACCATGTCAAGTCCGGCCAGCATATCATTCAAAATATCCTGAGGTTCTTCAAAGCGTGGATTATCGGATGTTAAGATAGCTTTCCAACTACCATTAACCGCCTCACGAGCCATCATTGGGCGTTTTCCTTTATCGCGGTTTCCACCACACCCAACAACCGTAATCAACCTTCCTGTGCCTTGCAAAATCTGATTGATTGTCCCAATAACATTTATCAAAGCGTCCGGTGTGTGAGCATAATCTACAATGGCAGTATATCCCGAAGGGGCATGTAAAGTTTCGAAACGACCCGAGACCGAATGTAAAGTACTGATAATACGCAGCACTTCAAGTTCATCCTGACCCAGTAAAACCGCCGTTCCAAATACAGCAGACAAATTGCTTGCATTAAACTTTCCTATAAACGACACATTTACCTCTTTGTCATTCATATCAAGCAACATACCCTCAAAACTATCTTCTAAAATACGTGTTTTGAAATCAGCCATTCCCCGAAGTGAATAAGTATATTTTTTCGCTTTCGAGTTCTGAAGCATTACCAAACCGTTTTTATCATCAGCATTGGTAAGGGCAAAAGCATCAACCGACAAATCATCAAAAAATTGTTTTTTTGCTTTCAGATAATTTTCAAAAGTAAGATGGTAATCAATATGGTCGCGGGTAATATTAGTAAAAATTCCTCCATCAAATTCCAGTCCGGCAATACGTCTTTGATCAATAGAATGCGAACTTACCTCCATAAATGCATATTCACAACCGGCATCAACCATTTGAGCCAACAATTCATTCAATGCCAATGCATCCGGTGTAGTATGGGTTGCTTCCACAGCCACATCATTCACATAATTGCAAACCGTTGACAGCAACCCGGATTTATGACCCAGTTGACGAAAAAGCTGATATAACAAAGTTGCAATAGTGGTTTTTCCGTTCGTACCGGTAACCCCAACCAAAATCATTTTAGACGATGGGAAATCATACCAGGCCGAAGCCATTTTTCCAAGTGCATCAGAGCTGTTTTGTACCTTTACATACGTTACCTTTGGATTAATTTCAGCAGGAATTTCTTCACAGACTATAGCCACAGCTCCTTTTTCAATTGCTGTAGGAATATATTGATGTCCATCAGATGCTGTTCCACGAGTGGCAACAAAAACATTCCCTGCTTCTACCTTGCGCGAATCAAATTGAATACCGGTAATGTCTGTTTCGGTTTCTCCTATCGTCTTCTGCAAAATCACATTTTGCAATATATCATCTAATATCATATTCGTCAATTTTAGCTTTTTATTATAAATTGATTTATTGTAGATTGATTAAAACCACACTTCCTTTTCGGGCAACCGTGCCCGGTTTAATATTCTGTGAAAACACTTTTCCTCTTCCCTGAACCTGAACGTTAAGCCCTAAATTTTCAAGAATAAAAACAGCGTCTTTCAGCCCCATCCCAACCAGATTAGGTATTGCATTTCGGGAAACTGCAATTGGTTCTACACGAGTTTGCCTCTCCACTGCAACCGGCTTTACCCAATCTCTTGAATTTGCCGCTAAAGGCAATCGAAGAGTATTCATTACTGTTTGTATAGCCTTATAATATCCAATCTTTGTGTTTGGAATAAAATTACTTTCATCAATTGAGTCTGTTTCGACATGCGACGGCTTCCGGTTTGAATTCAACGCTATAACCCGCTCTGCAATATTTTTAAATACCGATCCTGTCATTGTTCCACCGGATGCATAACCTATTCCGGGTTCACGCATAACAACTATACAAGAATAAAGTGGATTTTCGTATGGAAAATAACCACAGAATGCAACCTGATGCTTTGTTCCCCCTTCTTTATACCCTGCTTTTCCTTGCGAAATCTGTGCAGTCCCTGATTTTCCGGCAATCCGAACATATTTTGAGCGAACACATTGAGCCGTTCCCAATTTATCTTCCACCACTCCCAGTAAAGTAAAGCGAATATCTTTCAATGTTGTTGGTTTACATATCGACGGATTAATCACCTCTGTCTTAAATTCCTTTATAATCTGACCATTTTTACTGATTGACTTAACAAAAAAAGGACGAATCAATTTTCCATCATTGGCAATAGCATTATAAAATGCCAAGGTGTAAATTGGTGGAATTTGAGTTTCGTACCCAACTGACATCCAAGGCAATGTAGTATTCGACCATTCGTGCGATTTATCATTCGGATGACGAATAAACGGAGCAGCACTACCCGGTATTTCGATGTTCATTTTTTCATTCAACTTCATGGCATACAACTTATTGACAAAAGCCGCCGGATTATGCCCGTAAGCCTTTACAATGGCACGGGAAATACCGATATTGGATGAACCGTAAATTGCCTGTGCCAACGTAATTTTATGATAGCCACCATGATTTGCATTATGGTCGGTCATAGTTCTGGTTCCAAACTGATATTGACCATTATAAGTATCTATTGTGTCGGTAATTTTTACTTTTCCTTCGTCCACGGCCGCCATCAACGAAGCAACTTTAAACGTAGAACCAGGTTCAACCATATCAGAAACAGCACCGTTTCTATTCTCAGTGTAAGAACCATCCTTGTTGCGCTGCATGTTTACAATGGCCTTCACTTCTCCCGATTTTACTTCCATTAAAATAGCATACCCTACAGCTGCATCAAATTTCTTAACACCGTCCAACAATGCTTTTTCGGCAATATCCTGTAAATCAACATCAATAGTAGTTGTAATATCCATTCCATCAATTGGTTCTACCTGAACAGTCTCCATGTAACTATTCGCAACTTTTTGACGTATCGAAATTCCCGGAGTGCCAAGTAGATTGGAATTAAAACTCATTTCAATACCATTTTTACCACCTCTCGATTCATCTGCATAAATATCACCGATAGTTCTGGATGCCAGAGAGCCAAATGGTCTCACACGTCGAAAAAGCTCTTTAGTGATTAATCCGCTTTTATTTCTTCCTAACCGAAAAAGTGGTAACGTTTTGAGCTGCTTGAGTTGTGCGTATGAAATACGGCTGGGAAACAACTGCAATTCACCAACTCCGGTTTGGTAAGCTTTTGTAAGTGCGGCTTTATATTGATATGGAGTTTTGTCCCGAAAGAAGCTCGAGAGATAGATAGATAGCGAATCTATGTTGTTTTTAAACAGAACGCCATTCTTTTCATGCAAAGCAGGTACCCGCAAGTCCATATAAACATAATAAGTAGGAATAGAACTAGCCATCAAACGTCCATCACAAGCGTAGATATTCCCTCTGTTGGGTTTTACAACTATGTTTGATTTTACGTTTTGAGCTGCCAACGCCAACCATTTATCCCGCTCTACAAATTGAATAATAATAATTCTGTATAGAACAAGAAAAAACGAAAGGCATACAATAATGTAAACTATGCCAAAACGAAGGACAATATTTTTTCGTTTGTCAGTCATCTATTTTGTTGGTATGCTGTCTTCAATAACAACGGGTGGTGTAGTCGATTCAATGAGTGGCAGCCCACTCTCATTCACTTTTTTCATCACATTCGACTGCCTGCTTATTTCCATTAATTCAGCCGAAATAGTCAGCGATTCATATTTTAAGTCCTGAATTTTCTTTTTCAATGCTATTTCGTGTGCTTGCTGTGTTTCACAATAGTAGCGATTATCTACATACAAAAAAGCCAATACTGCAATCATAATCAACAAACCATATTGTTTCTGAAAGAATCTCTTAGTCAATATATTGCCATTCAGAATATCTCGAATCGTACTCGACTTAATATCCGAGAAATCTTCGCTTCCACGAATGGCATCTACTATTTTTTTAAACCAAGACATGTATCTAACTATAAATTCTTAATTTCCGCGATTCTTAATTTTGCACTTCGTGCCCTCGGATTTTTATTTACTTCAGCTTCATCAGCTATAATCACCTTACTATTAATGGCTTTCAACGGAGTAAGAATATTACCAAAAAAGTCTTTTTCCAGTTTTCCTTCAAAATTGCCACTGCGAATAAAGTTTTTCACCAATCTGTCCTCCAGCGAATGATACGTCAGTATAACCAATCGACCTCCGGGATTCAACACCTCCAGACTTTGATCCAACAACGATTTCAACACATCCATTTCTTTGTTTACCTCAATACGCAAAGCCTGAAAAACCCTTGCCATATCTTTCTTTTCTTTTTCACGTCCAAAAAATGGTTTCAACACTTCTATGAATGGAAAAATCCTGTCAAAAGGCGCATTACCCCGGGCATTGACAATCGTTCTGGCTATTTTGCGCGAATTATGCAACTCTCCATACAGATAAAATACATCTGCCAGTTGTTCCTCAGAATATGTATTGAGCAAAACAGCTGCTGTCAGTGGTGATTTCGTATTCATCCGCATATCCAACGCTCCATCAAACCGAAATGAAAAGCCACGTTCGGCCTCATCAAAATGATGTGAAGAAACCCCTAAATCAGCCAGAATTCCATCTACCTTGTCAATATTGTGGTAGCGTAAAAAGTTTTTTAAATACTGAAAGTTACTGCGAACAAATATAAATCGGGAATCAGTCATCACGTTTTTAATCGCATCTTCATCCTGATCGAAACCCAGCAGCTTTCCATTATCGCCTAAATGTTTCAAAATCTCACGGGAGTGACCACCCCCTCCAAAAGTTACATCCACATAAACCCCATCCGGTTTGATATTTAAACCATCAATAGTTTCATTCAACAACGCCGGAGTATGATAAACAGGAAGCCCCCCATCACCTAAAGAGGAGTTGAAGTTACTTTCGTCTTGTATTTGTTTCTTTATTATTTTCATGTTGTTGAACTGAGAAAAGTTTCTTTTCTTATTTTCATTTACGGGTTAAGGGTTGTTATTTGAGGCTTCATCATTCGCTCCTTAAGCAAAGCGGCAAAATCCGTTGTTGACAACTTAGCCTGCTCATACCTTGTTTTACTCCAAACGGCAAAACGATCAATCATCCCCACAAACAAAACTTCTGCGTTTTCTACACCTATTGCTTGTAAGTTTTTCTTCGAAATCAAAACCCGCCCTTGCGAATCAATATCCAACCATTCAGCATCCGACACAAATTGCATTAGCAAAAGTTGGTCTACCGGATTCCATTCATCCAACCTCGATTTAAAATCTTCTACTTTTTCATTCCAAACATGTTCCGGGAAAAGCACCATGCAATCATTTTCAGCATCCTTTCTCATCACAACACGCTCTTTCTCGCCATCAGGCAACAATTTTCTATAAGCGGAAGGAATAAAGATTCTCCCCTTTACATCGGCTTTTGCTTCGTATTTACCTATAAATGTTGACATAATTAATCGAGTTCATTTTTTCAACGGTAAAAGTAAAGAATTAATTTCATATCCCCCACAATTCCCCACAAAAAATTTATCAACAAGTTATCATTCATAATCAATATGTTTTAAACGGGTTATAAACAGGTTGTCAACATTAAATATTCGACACCATTTACAGTTAATGCATTGCTAATAAACATATTAACCAGTATAAAAACATTCAAACTATCATTCATAAAAAAGTGGGGAGAAATTAAATTTCAACAGCATATTTTCGATTCTGTTTTCAGCTTAATATATCCACTCTATTATTTTGAAAATAAAGCATTTTTCGTACATTTGTACCTATTAGCAAATCTAACTAAAACATGAGCAAAGAAGCACTTATTAAAATTGATATTGAGAAAGTACTAAAAGAAAAAGCACCCAATACAAAAGTTCCTAAATTCATAGTAAATTATCTCCGGCGCATTGTTCACGAAAAAGAATTAAATCATTTTTTCACCATATATCCCGGATTAAGAAATCTGGAATTTATTGAATCTGCTTTCAAATACCTGAATATATCGACAACAGTTGAAGGAAAAGAAAATCTGCCAAGAGGGGGAAAATATATCTTCGCAGGAAATCATCCATTAGGTGGACTGGATGGTATCACTACAGGATACCTGTTAGGAAAAGAATACGATGGTAAAATTCGTTTTTTTTCTAATGATATACTCATGAATCTGGAGCCACTGCGAGAAATGTTTGTCCCGGTCAACAAAGTGGGCTCACAAAGCAAAAACCACGCAACAATGATGCAGGAGCTATATGAGTCGGACAACAATCTACTAACTTATCCCGCAGGAATGTGCTCCCGCAAAGTAAAAGGCAAGATTACGGATTTAGAATGGAAGAAAAATTTCATAACAAAATCAGTTGAATATCAACGTGATGTTGTTCCGATTTACTTTGAAGGCAGAAATTCAAATTTCTTTTACAACCTGGCCAACCTGCGTAAGTTTTTTCGGATTAAGATTAATATCGAAATGATGTACCTTGTAGATGAACTTTACAAACAAAAAGGAAAGAATTTCACCATCAGAATCGGAAAACCTATTCCATGGCAAACCTTTGATAAGTCAAAAACGCCAACTCAATGGGCGGAATGGGTAAAAGAAATCGTGTATTCAATGGCCAAATAAGAACATAAAAAAAATGAATTACACCAACACTCAATCCGTCCGGAAAGCCCGGATAGAAGATATTGACATAATTCACAACATATTAGATATGGAACCATTCAAGTACAATGATGAAGTTCCGTATGACAGATTATGGATTGAACAATTAGTTATAAACGAACGCTGCCTGACGCTTGTTTATGAAACTGAAGGAGAAATTAAAGGTTTTATAAGTGGTGAAAAAATGGTGAGCGGAGCAATAATGATCTGGTTTTGCGCTGTAAAAGCAGAATATCAACACGGAATTATCGGAATTAAACTTTACAACGAATTTGAAAGAGTTTGTAGCGAAACTGGTGTGACAGCTATACTTGCTTACGGTTACAAAACTTCAGCCGGCATGCTGGACCGAATGAACTTCTATTCCAACGACATGACTTACCGCGAATTTTATAAACCTCTTACAGATTAGAAATCTGTGTATAAAAAAATTACAAATCCAACAGTCCTTCCGGCAATCTGACGTAGATAATTTTTTTATCATGGTCAATTTTTTCTATATATTCTTCACCAGCCGGAATTAACAACTCATCATTGGTGGTTGGAATTACAAAAAGAACATTTTCTGTCGTTTGATCCACTTCAGAAATTACTCCAAGCAAACCTTTATCAGCATCAATCAAGCTAAATCCTGCAAAATAATCAAGTTCTATTTCAGTATCTTCTACTTTTTCTAAAAACTTCTTTGGCAAATAAATAGTCAATCCATAGAATTCCCGGGCCCGCTCATCGCTTGTTACCCCATCCAACTTGAGCAAGCCGGTAGTACTGCCTTTGAAGCGATATTCTTCCAAAAAAAACGGCACTAAAATCCCTTGTATTTCGAACACAAAATACGGAACATCCTCCCGATCGAAAATATCGGAAGTAAACGAAAAAGACATTTCGCCACTTACCCCGTGCGGTTTATTGATTTGCCCTATTGGAAAAACAGAAGATTTTGAAATCATAGTTCGAAAGTCTCCTAAATTCCCCAAAAGGGGAACTTGAAGACGTTTTATTTTAATAATACTGAATAAAAAAGTTTCCCCTTGGAGAGTGAGGCTTTATTCTAAAACCGTCACCCAGCCGTGTGTATCAGGTTCGTCGCCATACTGAATGCCACGAAGTTTATGATACAGTTTTTCGCTAATTGGTCCCGGTTTACCATCGTGTGAAAACACATATGATTTTTGTTCATCAAAATCATCAATTCGTTCAATAGGACTTATAACTGCTGCCGTTCCACATGCGCCAGCCTCTTCAAATGTAGCAAGTTCTTCTACCGGAATCGCTCTTTGTTCCACTTTAAGTCCTAAATCCACCGCCAAAACCATCAAACTTTTATTGGTGATTGAAGGCAGAATAGAGGTCGATTTTGGAGTAATATACGTATTGTTTTTTATGCCAAAAAAATTCGCAGCACCACACTCATCGATATATTTCTTTTCTCGTGCATCTAAATAAAATATGTTAGAATAGCCCATATCATGAGCTCTCTGACCCGCAACCAAGCTAGCTGCATAATTTCCACCTACTTTATATTTACCCATTCCGAGCGGTGCCGAACGGTCATATTCCCGCATAATTACAAACGGAGTAGTTTGAAAACCACCTTTAAAATAAGGTCCAACCGGAGTTACAAATACAATAAACATATATTCAGTGGATGGTTTTACACCTACCTGTGCCCCGCTACCAAAAAGTACCGGACGGATATATAATGATGCGCCAGATTCGTAAGGAGGCACGAAGCGTTCATTTAATTTTACAGCTTTCAATACAGCCTCTTCAAATATTTCGACAGGAACCCTTGCCATCATAGTGCCATCACTCGAATCCTGCATTCGCAAAGCATTGTCCTTCATACGAAAGACACGAATCTTTCCATCTTTACCACGAAATGCTTTTAAGCCTTCAAATGACTCTTGTCCGTAGTGTAAACTGGTGGCAGCCATGTGCAGGCTCAGAAACTCACTTTCATGAACTTCCAACTCTCCCCATTTGCCTTCACTATACGTACAACGGATATTAAAATCGGTCTTCATATAACCGAATCCTATGTTTCCCCAATCTATCTGTTCCATATTGATGTATTTTGTTATATTGTTCTTTCTCTATTTAATCAAAGTCAGTATTGATTCATTTCCCATATTAAAAAGCAAATCAATAATACTCAAATTCGATTGAAACCCAAATCGCTGTTCAAAAACCTGATAATAAGGCTTACAACAATCGAGTAAATCGTTCTTCTTTGGATGAATACTTTCACGTAAGTCCAGAATGTCCTCGTCAAGATTAGTTTTATAACTTTCAGTAAAACTAATTATCGGATTCAAGCCCGTCAATTCTAATATTTTAGTCTGAATTTCCATATTAAAATCCCACAAAAAAGTCCACTTTTTCTCGTAAAAAGGCAATAAATCGTCTTTATAATATTCAAAAAAAGGAGTCGAATTATATGCCGATTCAATAGACCTCCAATGATTTACCTGCCAGTCGTTATGTTCAGAAATCCGAATATCACGAGTCAACAGTTTCTCTGAACTTGTTTTTTCTACCGGAATACTTAATGCAAGAATGCCATTTGCCGCTGCAATGTGGCAACGATTTCGATAAGTCTGCTTAACGTAATAATCGTATTGTTCAAGATACACAATTTCAGCTTTGACCATAGCAGAATAATACTCCACCGGAGCTAAATATGCCGCTGACAAACACACTTCAGACATTCTTTTTCTTTTTACCGACTATAAACTATTAACTACCGACTAAAAGATTATCGTTCCGCATTTTTAAAGAACCTGTTCCAACGAATCTTACCGCTAAACCAACCTTTATCTTTATCTAACGACAGCCAAACCATCACCGGACGACCAACAATATGATCCTCAGGAACAAAGCCCCAATAGCGAGAATCGGCTGAATTATGACGGTTATCGCCCATCATCCAATAATAATCCATTTTAAAAGTATATGTTTTTGTTGGCTTGCCGTTAAGATAGTATACGCCATCTTTTACATCCAATTTATTGTTTTCGTAGACACGGATAACACGCTCATAAATAGGGAAATTGTATGCATTAAGTGCCAGTGTGGTTCCCCTTTTAGGAATCCAGATTGGTCCGTAATTATCACGCGTCCATCTTTTATGACCTCCCAGAGGAAAAACATCCAACTTGTTTGATTGCTCAATTTTAATTTTAGTTACACCGGTAACCTTTTGTAGTTTATTGTATGTTTCCTCATTCAATGGGAAATGATAAATCGGGAATTTAGGATCAAATCCTGAATCTACAATTTCATATTGAGCTTGCTCTGCCAATTGTTGATTTGGTTGAGGATCAGTTAAGAGACTGCGGTCGTCAACACTAATATTTAACTTATCCAACAAATCTGCTGAAAGTCGGGTTCCATCAGTTTGAACATAATAATTGAATTGAATACCGGGTATTTTCGCCTGTTTCTGTCCATTCACATAAATCTGATTATCTTTTATTTGAAGCCAGTCACCCGAAATGGCAACACAACGCTTTACAAAATTCTCACGACGATCAACCGGACGATAAACAATATCTCCGAACATATCTTTCCTTGAATTTACTACATCCTTTCCAAGCTGAAAACACAGAGAATGATAATCAGGATTTGTCATGCTCAATGCCACTGTATCTCCAGCAGGAAAATTAAATACCACAATATCATCGCGTTTAATATTATCAAACCCTTTCAACCTATGATAATCCCACTGAGGATGCTCGATAAAAGATTTACAATTCAACAATGGAAAAGTGTGTTGAACCAATGGAAACGAAAGCGGTGTATTTGGCACACGTGGACCATAACTGGCTTTGCTAACAAACAAAAAATCACCTACCAACAAGCTTTTTTCGAGCGAAGAACTTGGTATTTGATAATTTTGAAACAAAAACGTATTGATAAAATAAACAGCCACTAAAGCAAATACAATAGCGTCTACCCAACCCATAACACTCAATAATGCCTGGTTTTTAGTTTTTTTCCACCATGTCCAGGGAATATAATGACTAATAAAAGCATCAATAATTACCGGCAAAAGCAAGAGCCACCAGTAATTTCCTACCCATGCAATAAATAAAATGTAAATTAAGCTCCAAACGCTGCATTTAATCCATTGTTTCAGCGGTCGTTGAAAACGCGATGTTTGTTTTTCTTCACTCATTTTTATTGAGATTTATAAATTATAGATTAAAATTTCAACATATCTTCCATTCCCAGAAGTCCTTTTTTGCCGGCAGTAAACTCGGCAGCCACTACCGCTCCCAAAGCAAAACCTTCACGACTTTTAGCATCGTGTGTAATCTCAATTGAATCAACTTCTGACTCATAACGAATTGTATGAATACCGGGAACTTGTCCTTCACGAATGGATTTGATAGCCATTTCTTCAGGTTTTGTCTCGATTTCCTTCACCCAAACGGTTTTTCTATCCAGCTTTTCCAAAATATCTTCGGCCAAAGTTATAGCGGTTCCACTTGGAGCATCCAGTTTTTGAGTATGATGTACTTCTGTCATTTCTACATTATAGTCAGGAAACTGATTCATTATAGCCGCAAGATATTTATTTACAGCCATAAATATATTTACACCTAAACTAAAATTAGATGACCAGAACAGAGTTTTTCCTCCATCTTCGATTTCCTTTTTCAGCGCAGGCAATTCTTCAGTCCAACCAGTTGTACCTGATACAACTGCAACACCCGAAGCAAAAGCACGACGATAGTTACTCAACGCCACCTGAGGAACAGTGAATTCAATAGCAACATCGGCACTTTTAAATGCCGCAGAATCAAAATCATTCAGGTTATTCACATCTATCACCGACACTATTTCATGTCCACGTTCCACTGCTATTCGTTCAATGGTTTTACCCATCTTACCATATCCTATTAAAGCTATTTTCATTATAATGGCCCCTAACCCCTAAAGGGGAATTAGTTAGTTTAGTTACTTATTAATCTTTTTTTTATTTACAACCTCTTGTTCCCCTTTAGGGGCTAGGGGTTTAATACTGTCCACTACTCAACAGCACCAACGTACATGCTTCTTCTACATGTATATCATTATTAATCAACAACTCTTCAAATTCAGGATTCTCCGTTCCTGGATTAAAAATAACACGACGTGGATTTAACGAAACAACATATTCGTAATACTCAGCCTGAAACTTATCCGACAAATACAAAGTTACCGTATCAATATCTTCATAATTCTTCTTTTGAGTATCAATTGTTTTACCAAAAACGACATCTGCCTTTTTTCCAATCAACTCAATATCATATCCATGAGCCAGTAATTTTTCAGCAGCAAGGTATGAATATCGCTCGGTATTGCTACTAGCTCCTATTATCAAAGTTTTACCCATATCTATTTAATTATATAATTCAAAACAATTATTACCCCTCTCTAAAAAAATCAAAACATTCAAAAATCTCATCTTTTGTAGCCGTTTGATTGATGCGAATATCGCCTATATCAGCCAACAACGTAAAATTTATTTCTTTAGAATCGTTCTTTTTGTCGTGTGTCATTAATTCAAAGAGCGATTCATATTCTTTGCATCCAAATTCAAAAGTTCCATAATACTCTTTGCTTAGATATTTCAATCGAAGCAATTCATCCTTTGGAAAATCAAGTTTGATAAATGACAAATACAATTCACAAAGCAATCCCCACATGACAGAATACCCATGCAAAGCGGGTTTATGTATTTTGTATGACCAACTCTCAAAAGCATGCCCAAAAGTATGACCCAAATTAAGGGCTTTTCTGATATTGGCTTCAAAAGGATCTTGCTCTACAATGCGCTCTTTTATTCGTATACTTCTATCTAACAAAGTTTTTAGTTCATCAAAATTCATTCTATCCAAATCATACTTCAACACGCTTTCCCATTCTTCCCGGGTATCAATCAAAGCATGTTTAACCATTTCAGCGTAACCTGAACGAAGATTTGCAAAGTCGAGTGTTTTGAAAAAATCGATATTGATTAAAACCGTTTCAGCCGGAGCAAAAACACCAATTTCATTTTTCAAGCCTAAAAAGTTGATACCGGTTTTTCCACCGGTAGCAGCATCCACAGCACCTAGCAATGTGGTTGAAACATTGATATAACGCATTCCACGCTTAAAAGTAGAAGCCGTAAAACCACCTATATCAGTAATCACACCACCCCCCAAATTAATAATCAACGATTTACGAGTTGCTCCATTTTCACTGAGGTATTTCCAAATCGAAACAGCCGAATCCACATTTTTATTTTCATCTCCACTTGGTATGGCAATTACATGACAACCTTTTAATTTCTCAGACTGCAAAGCTAGTGGTAAACAGAATTTCTGTGTGTTATCATCTGTCAATACAAAAATGCTATCTGCACTTTGTTCGCCAATGGCCTGATTCAGCTCTGGAATAAAATCCTCACATATCTTTGTTATCGAATGACTCATCGTTTGGGTTTTAGCTCACAAAGATACTTTATTCTTTAAAATTAGCAGTAAAAAATGATTGGAAACTACATGATTTTTTCTTCATTTTGGTTTTAAAACATTTTTATGCTAATAATTCTAAATATACATCTTATACATGAATATATGTTCATATATTTGCATAAAATTTCGACTATGAATCAAGAACTGAATACAGAACTGTTGGAGCAAGCTGCTTATACACTTAAGGCCATTTCTCAGGGAACTCGTTTATGCGTTATCTCACTGCTATCCAAGCAAGACGAAATGACCGTAAGTCAGCTTGTAGAGCAACTAAAATGCGAACAATCATTGCTTTCGCATCATCTCACCGACATGCGGGCCAAAGGAATATTAAATTGCCGTCGCGACGGAAAAAACTGTTATTATTCACTCAGAAACAAACAAATTGTACAGATTATTGATTGTATACAAACTTGCAATTGTGTTTAAAACTAATAAGAGAAAAGACATGAAAGAATTTTTCAAGAAGCACTTACTTAAAATTGCAGGAATTCTCGTTGGAGGTGTTTGTGGATTTGCCTATTACCATTTTGTAGGATGTGCAAGCGGAACCTGTCCTATAACTTCAAATCCATACATGACCATATTCTACGGAGCATTTATGGGATATCTATTGTTCGACATGTTTAAAAAGAAAGAACATGGAACGAACTAGAAAATATTTTACAGGTTGGAATGCAGCACGAATTATTCGCATAGTATTAGCATGCTCTTTATTTACAGCATATTATTACAATCGCGAATTCATTTTTATTTTTGCAGGAATTATATTGACCGTTCAAGCAGTTTTTAATATCAGTTGCCCAAATGGAAGTTGCTCTGTTGCCCACGGAAGTGAGGAAACACAAAAGCTTAAGTTTAAGAAAAACGAACCTGAAAAGTAGACTATTATGTACAGTACATTTTTAGTATTAAAAAATCAATGCCTGGTATGTAACAATCAGGTTTTAAAAGAACTTGGCAAATTACAGGGTGTATTCGGAGCTGAACTCGAACGAATTGAAGGGAAAATTGTGGTTTCGCATACCGATGAGGTTAATCGGGAAGATATTGCAAAAGCTCTTGAAAAGCTCGGATTCCCGGAAAGGGATGCCGAACCAGAGACAGATTCTAACAATTCATCTATTTGGGGATGTTCACTCTAACTGTCAACTTGACTTATTTGAACCGCATCAATAAATCTAAAATAAAATTATTAAAAACAGAGAATAAAATGAAGAAAATTATTTATGCATGTTTAATGTTTACACTAACATTATCAGCTTGCGCTCAAACAAACAAAGAAAATAAAACAGAAGTAAAGAATCAATCAAAAGAAACGAAGACAATGGGAACTATTCATTTAACCAAAGCAGAATTTTTATCGAAAGTCGCCAATTACGAATCAAGCCCTACCACATGGAAATACCTGGGCGACAAACCCTGTATAATTGATTTTTATGCATCGTGGTGTGGACCATGTAAAACTATTGCTCCAATTTTGGAGGACTTAGCCAAAGAATATGAGGGTCAGATATACATATATAAAGTAAACACTGAAGAAGAACAAGAACTGGCTGCAGCATTTGGTATTCGCAGTATACCCACAATACTATTTTGTCCAATGGACGGAGACCCGCAAATGGCACAGGGAGCATTGCCAAAAGATTCGTTCAAACAAGCTATCAGTGAGGTTTTGTTGAAAAAATAAAGATCCATCTTCTTACAAAAACTCCCAATGTTCAATGTGAACTTTGGGAGTTTTTGTATTTTAGCTGATTTCCATTCTCATTTATACTAATTTTATAATTATTACCGGTAGAGTTAATAAACTCAAATTTAAAAGTTTAGAATTAAACCTTATACATTCCATTCAGTCAAAACAACATATTACAAAAAAAACAACAGTATTTACTTTTAAAAGAAAACAACATGAAAAAGTATGTAAGATTAGTTTTAGCTTCTATGTTCATCCTTAGCATGTCAGCTATGGCTCAGCAACAAGTTCCTCCTCCCGGACAGAATGGAATGAGACAACAAATCCCAGCTAAAGTCCGGGCTGAAAACATGGCAAAAGATTTAGCTTTGACCGATGCTGAAAAAGCAAAAGTTCAAGAAGTTTACGAAAAAAATGACGTGATTTTTACTAAATTCAGATCGGAAGTAAGCAGAGACAGCCCTGATTTCAGAGAAAAATTTAAAGCGTTACGCGATGCTCAGGATGCTGAATTAATAAGCATTATTGGCAAAGAAAAATTCGAAACCTGGCAAAAATTACAGGCTGAACGTCGTCAAAAAATGAATCATAATTAAAAAAAACAAGATATGAAAAAGTATGGAATGTTAGCTTTGGCTACAATTTTTATGTTTTGTGCTGCTGCAATGGCACAAAATCCAACTCCACCTCAGAATCAAGATCATCATGGAGAAAAGAAAGAATTAAAACATGCAGAGAGACCAATGTTAAGCCCGGAAAAAAGAGCTGAAAAACTGGCTAAAGAATTAGAATTAAGCGAAGCTCAAAAAGCGGATGTTCAAGCCCTTTTTGTAAAACAAGAAGCTAAGCGTCATGAAGAAGTGGCAAAAATTGAAAAACTACGTGCTGAAATGAGAACTAAATTTGAAGCTCAACGGAAATCAAACGATGAAGCTTTAGCAAAAATTATCGGTAAAGAAAAATTCGAAAAACTTCAATCCCTGCGTTCAGAACGACTTGAAAAAATGAATAACAAGAGAGAAAAGCTTAAAGGAACAAGAGAAAATGCTCCAAAGAATGAACCTGCTGAAGTAAAATAACAGATAGAATATTACAGCGAAAAACCGCTCATAAATCAGTTGGATTTATGAGCGGTTCTATGTTTATATAAAGCTATATTTTACTTCATAATTTCCTGTTGGTGACGAACCGACTCTTCGTGGATAGCAACAAGAATCGTTTTCATAAATTCTCCATCCATTCCCATTTGTTCAGCCTGACCAATGCGATTTTTCAATATCTCATCATATCGTTGCGATTGTAAAATAGGCATATTATGTTCTTTTTTATATATCCCAATTTCTTCCGAAACACGCATACGGCGAGCAAGCAGTTCAAGTAAACTATTATCCAACTCATCAATCTGACGACGCAAAGCTGTAAGATTTTCAGTTGACTGGCTCATATCACGAATTACAAGCGTGCTAAGAATTAAATCCAACACTTCAGGTGTTACCTGTTGTGCAGCATCGCTCCATGCTTTATCCGGATTACAATGCGATTCAACAATTAATCCATCAAAGTTCAAGTCCATAGCTTGTTGACAAAGTGGTGCAATCAGCTCACGCTTTCCACCTATATGACTAGGATCGCAAATAATGGGCAGATTAGGAATCTGACGTTTCAATTCAATCGGAATGTGCCATTGTGGAAGATTACGGTAAATCTTTTTATCGTACGTGCTGAAACCACGATGAATTGCTCCGATTTTACGAATGCCTGCATTATAAATACGTTCGATTGCTCCGATCCACAAATCCAGATCTGGATTTACCGGATTTTTTATTAATACCGGAATATCGACACCTTCCAACGCATCAGCAATCTCCTGCACTGCAAACGGGTTAGCCGATGTACGTGCACCGACCCAGAGTATATCAACACCATGAGCCAGACATTCACGAACGTGAGCTGCGGTGGCAACTTCAACAGCCGTGTACATGCCCAGTTCTTTTTGAACACGTTTTAACCAGGGAAGCCCCTCAACTCCTATTCCTTCGAAACCTCCGGGTTTTGTACGCGGTTTCCATATTCCGGCACGAAAAATTTTTATTCCATGATCATGCAATCTTCGGGCTGACTCCATAACCTGTTCTTCTGTTTCAGCGCTACAAGGACCTGCAATAACGAGTGGACGCTTTGCATCGACTCCGGGCAGTAAAATTGATTGTAATTCCATAATTTTTCAGTGAACAGTCATTAGTGAACTGATATCAGCCACTAGAACTGTTATTTTTATTGTTATATTTAATATTTTGATTGAATTTTAATTCTCCGTAAAATCAACTTTTTACTGCTGACTGACAACTGGTAACTGTTTCACTCTTTCCAATGCTTCGGAAAGCATTTTATCGTTTGCACAGAGTGAAAGACGTATATACCGGTTTCCTTTATCACCAAAAATAAATCCGGGTGTAATAAACACTTTCGATTCATACAATACTTTATCAGCAAGCTCACCACTATCTTTATATCTGGCAGGAATTTTTCCCCAAAGAAACATACCTACTTGTTTGTTGTCAAATGTACAACCCAGTGTATTAAGAATTTCTTCAGCCAACTGTCTGCGATTCTTGTAAAGGTCGATATTCATTTTTTTATGCCACCCTTCAGAATTATTCAATGCAGCAACAGCCGCCACTTGCATGGGTTTAAATTGTCCACTATCAATATTGCTTTTTACTTTCAACACCCACTGAACAAACTGAGCATTCGAAGCCAACATGCCCATACGCCAACCCGGCATATTGTGCGATTTACTCATCGAGTTCAACTCAATACAAATATCTTTGGCTCCCTCCACCTGAAGAATACTAAGTCTGTTTTCATTCAGAATAAAACTATAGGGATTATCGTTACAGATAACAATCCCGTGTTTTTTGCCGAAAGCAACCAGTTTTTCAAACAATTCGGGAGTGGCACTTGCTCCTGTTGGCATATTTGGATAGTTAACCCACATAAGTTTCACATTAGATAAATCCATTTTTTCTAATGCACCGAAATCCGGTTGCCAATCATTATCTTCATCCAAATCGTAGGTTGAAACTTTGGCCTGAACCAAATTGCTCACCGATGAATAAGTAGGATAACCCGGATTCGGCACCAACACGCCATCGCCCGGATTGAGAAATGCCAGAGAAATATGCAGAATTCCCTCTTTTGATCCAATCAGCGGTTGAATTTCATTTGCCGGATTCAACTCAACAGAAAACCATTTCTTGTACCATTCGGCAAAAGCATTACGCAGTTCGGGAATTCCAACATAAGGTTGATAACCATGCGCTTTATCATCGGCAGCGGATTTACACAACGCTTCAATAGTTTCTGCGGATGGCGGCAAATCAGGGCTACCAATCCCCAAACTAATCACATTCATGCCTTTGGCATTCATATCTGCAACTTCTTTCAGTTTAGTTGAGAAGTAATATTCGCTTATTGAACTTAAACGTTCGGCAGGTATAATTGGTTTCATTATAGTCGATAATTAATTATTTCCAGTCTTATTTGTTGAATCACACATTTGGGGTAATTCCTTCGGGGTATTCTCCCAGGGTTTTTAATTCGTTTATCAATGGTTTTATAGCCGATAAAGATTGTTTATAACGTTCCAAATCGTCAAATTTGAAATCGACATAGAACTGATATTCCCACTCCCGACCTATAATTGGCAGAGATTGAATCTTCGTCAGATTGATTCCATAAAACGAGAAAACCGACAACACCTTTGCCAAACTACCTTCGGCATGCGGCAATGTAAAAACAATAGAAGCTTTATTTATGATTTCATCTTTCTGAATTTCTTGCACCGCCCACTCATTTCCAAAAACAAGAAAACGAGTAAAATTGTGCTTGTTCGTTTCTATTCCTCTTGCCAGAATATTTAAACCATAGATTTCTGCGGCACGTTCGCTACAAATGGCAGCATTCCCGAGTAAATTTTTCTTTGCAATGTCGAAAGCAGCCAAGGCAGTATCTTCGTGCTCCACCACTTTTACTCCGGGCAGCGTTTCCAAAAAGCTGCCACACTGCATGAGAGCAATCGGATGCGATTGGACTTCTTTTATATCGTGAATGGTTTGACCGGGCAACGCTGCAAAACAATGTGAGATGCGCAATTTATACTCTCCGGCAATGTGGAGTTTGTGTTCTTTCAGTAATTCGTAGTTTTGCAGGAGACTTCCGGCAATGGTATTCTCGATAGCCATAATGCCAATGACGTTTGAGTCTTTTTTGATAGCTGAGAAAATATCGCGAAAGGTAACACAAGGTATAATTTCCACTTCTTCACCTGCGAAAAAACTCTCAGCCGCAATACCGTGATACGCTCCCAATCCTCCTTGAATAGCTACTCGTTTCATAAATTATTATTTCGTTGTTGGTAATAAAAAAAATCCTGCTCATGTTTGAGCAGGATTTTCATGTATTGATTATTTATAGATTGTTTTTACATAATAATATCCTGCTCTCACCTATTAAAGTAAAAGTAAAAATAAAAATATGTAAAAAATCGATTTACCATGATTGTTGTCTTGTTTCGTTTAGACTCTGCAAAAGTAATATTATTTTTAATAATACAACCAAATTGTAATAAAAAAGTTCAGAAAAATTTCAATTTATCAAAGAAACGTAATTCTATAACCGCACATTAAACCCTGTATTAAAATAGATTCCAGGCATTGGATAACCGTAATTTATTTCATATTTCTCATCCAACAAATTATTTCCGGCAACAAATAACTCCAAAGATTTGAGAGGTCTTGCCGACAAACGAGCATTCAGCACATTATAATTAAGCGTTTTGGTTATCAGCTGGGTTGAAGAAGAAACAATATACGTATATAGTTTTTCAATATATTGCGATGAAATATTCAGGCTCCATATTTTATATTTATAATTCACATTGAAATTAATTTGTTGACGAGGCGCAGCCAAAACCGGTTTGTCCAGATCCAGATAACTGTAATTAGCATTGACATACAGATTTTTTGCAATAAAGTATTTTGCTGAAAACTCAATTCCTTTATTGGTAAATGCTCCTAAATTTTTTCGGGTCATAAAAGGTGGAATGCCCGGTGTAACCTCAATAATATTGTCTCCGTTTATCAAATAAGCCGTCAAATCAAACTGAATACGATTATCTAAAACCGATTGCAACCAACTGACTTCATAATTCATCATTCGCTCCGGTTTTAAATCAGGATTGGGCGCATAGAGGTACATCTCCATAATAGTCGGACTGCGAAATCCTTTGGAAACAGAGGTTTTAAAGGTCGTAAATTGAGTTGGATTATAAGTCAATCCTGCAAACGGAATAAGCTCACTACCATATTTCGAATTATGTTCGAGACGCAAACCGGCAGTCAAATTCAATTTATCGAGCAAAGTTTGTTGAGCGTATGCATAAACTGCCGATTCATTAACCGTAATCAACGAGTCTTTTACAGCAGTTTGGTTTACTTTTCCACCGTATTGTTTAACGTCTGTACCGACTGTAATGTTACTTCCGCTAAAGAGTTTAAGCGTTTGATAGAACATAAAACCGCTATTTCTGTCGGTAGAATGAAAGCCATCCGATAAATCGTGCGTTCCGAAGTTGTGATAAAATTTCAACGCACCTTCCACTTTATCGTATTTATTTTCGAGCGAAACAGACGTTTTGCCACGCGTAATATCAATATTGAACGGTATAGGTGCAGCATAAACAGACCCATTATCGTCACCGTTGTATTTGGCAATGCTGAAATCGGCAGTCAAGTCAAAGTGCTTGCTTAGTTCGTATCCCACTTTGGTGTAGCCATTAGTGATATTGAAATCTGTATTAGCCCTGATTCCGTCAGTCTGATCGTGGTTAAGCGAAGCAAAAACACTCAGTTGGTCTTTTTTATACCCGATAGTTCCATAGTACTTTTGCGTGTCGAACGAACCAAAGGCAGCTCCGAAATTGACTTTCAAACCATCTTGCAGTTGTTTCTTCGTAATAATATTGATAGCTCCGGCCATGGCGTTAGAGCCATACAGAATGGAAGCCGGACCGCGAATAATTTCTACTTTTTCCACATCCGAAGCCACATAAGCGTCGGAAAGCGGATGTCCGAAAATACCCTGATACTGTGGATGACCATCAATTAAAATCAACACATCCGTATTGGGCGAACCACTCACCCCACGAATGCTTATAGAGCCTGCACCACCGGTAGAAACACCAAATCCTAACACGTTGCGCTCAGTAACAAAAATTCCGGGAGCAAAAGTATTCAACGCAGGTAAAATATTAATCTGCCCACTATTTTCAATATCTTTTCTGGAAATTTGCGATACTGACAATGGAACCAATTTTCTGGAAATCTCAATTTTCGATCCGGTCACAACAATATCATCAAGTTTAACACTGTCTTTAATTGCCTGTTGAGAATAGGATAATTGAATTAAGAAAAAGACTGATAAAAAAAGAATAACGTTTTTTTTAATTATCGGAGAACGATTGAACATGGTATTTAATATTGCGTTAGGGAGAATTTTTCTTCGCAAAATTACCCAAATTTCAGTAGGAAACAAGTACTAAAATGTTATGCCGATTTAATTCAGACGTACAGCTATCATTTTATGCAATTTCAGGAGATATTTTTGTCATTTTAATGTAAAACAGCAATAAATTTGTAGTTTATTATTACAAAATGATTTGTATTGAGCTATTTTTTTTGTAATTTTGCGTCCTTAATAAAAAAAATCTATCAAAATGAATAAAATTATCAGTAAGGAGTATTTCTCTGCAAACGTAATCAAGTTTGAAGTGGAAGCTCCATTAATTGCCAAAGCGCGTAAAGCCGGCCACTTTGTTATGGTAAAAGTAGGTTTGAAAGGCGAACGAATTCCATTAACCATAGCAGATGCCGATTTGCAGAAGGGTACTATAACCCTGGTTGTGCAGAGAATGGGTGTTTCTTCCACCAAATTATGCGCGCTGGAAGAAGGTGATTACATTACTGATATGGTGGGTCCGCTGGGAAAAGCAACTCATATTGAAAATTTCGGAACAGTAGTTTGTGCTTGTGGTGGTGTAGGAACAGCACCCATGATGCCCATCGTGGCAGCGTTGAAAGCAGCAGGGAACAAGGTGATTACAGTATTGGCAGCCCGCACAAAGGAGTTGATTATACTTGAAGAACAAATGCGTGTTAACTCGGACGAAGTAATCGTAATGACCGACGATGGTTCGTACGGAACAAAAGGATTGGTTACAAATGGCATTGAATCAATAATAAACCGCGAAAAGGTAGATTTATGTGTTACCATTGGTCCGGCTATCATGATGAAATTTGTAAGTCTGCTGACAAAAAAATACGAAGTACCAACTCTTGCTTCTTTAAACACCATTATGGTGGATGGAACAGGTATGTGTGGAGCCTGCCGCGTTAGTGTAGGTGGAAAAACAAAATTTGTTTGTGTGGATGGTCCTGAATTCGATGCACATGAGGTTGACTTCGATGAAATGTTGATGCGTCTGGGTGGATACCGGGATATCGAACGCGAAGAAATGAAAGAATTTGAAGCGTCGCAGAAACAATGATACTTTTACTCTAAAGACGCTGTCAGGTGCAAGCACGCTGACAGGTCTTACAACACAAACCTGACAGCGTCGAAGACCTGTTAGCGTTTGATAAACTAAAAGCATAAACAAAAAATAAACTAATAAAGAACAGTTATCAATGAACAGTCAATAGTAATGACTAATAACTGATCCCTGTTCACAGATAACTGAAAATATATTATGGAATCAAACGAAGAAAGAGCTCAACAATGGCGTGCCGATTTGCGCAGTGCCATGAAACCTAAAGAGCGCACCGACATACCTCGTGTTCATATGCCTGAACTTGACGCTGAATACCGCAGTCACAACCGCGTTGAGGAGGTAAACTTAGGACTAACCGTAGAACAGGCCATGCAGGAAGCAAAACGATGCCTCGATTGTGCAAACCCAAGTTGTATGCAAGGCTGTCCGGTAGGAATTGACATCCCTCAATTTGTAAAAAACATTGAACGTGGCGATTTTTTGGAAGCAGCCCGTGTTCTGAAAGAAACCTCCGCCCTACCTGCTGTTTGTGGACGTGTTTGTCCACAGGAAAAACAATGCGAAGGTCAATGTATTCATTTGAAAATGAAGAAAGAATCGGTTGCTATCGGACATCTTGAACGATTTGCCGCCGACTACGAACGCGAAAGCGGAAATATCTCTGTGCCTAAAGTAGCAGAGCCAAACAATATCAAAATTGCTGCTGTTGGTTCAGGCCCTGCCGGACTGGCTTTTGCAGGCGATATGGCTAAGCTGGGTTACGAGGTAGTAGTTTTCGAAGCGTTGCACGAAATTGGTGGCGTATTGAAATATGGGATTCCTGAATTTCGTTTGCCTAACGACATAGTAGATGTGGAAATTCAAAACCTGCAAGCTATGGGCGTTCACTTTGTAACCAACTGTGTAGTTGGAAAAACGATTTCCATCAAAGACCTGGAAGATGACGGTTTCAAAGGTATTTTCGTAGCCAGTGGTGCCGGTTTACCCCGCTTCATGAATATAAAAGGCGAGAATTTCGTTGGCGTAATGTCATCAAACGAATACCTCACCCGCGTAAACTTAATGGATGCTGCCAATCCAAATTCAGACACTCCCGTATTTAAAGGCAAAAAAGTAGCCGTTATCGGTGGTGGAAATACCGCCATGGACTCGGTTCGTACTGCCCGTCGTTTGGGAGCTGAACGCGCGATGATTGTTTATCGTCGGTCGGAAGAAGAAATGCCAGCCCGCCTGGAAGAAGTAAAACACGCCAAAGAAGAAGGTATCGACTTTATGACTTTGCATAACCCGATTGAATATATCGGCAACGAACAAGGACGCGTAACACACATGCGACTTCAAGTAATGGAACTGGGCGAACCTGATGCTTCGGGTCGTCGTTCACCAATAGAAATTCCGGGTAAAACCGAATTGATAGAAGTGGATGAAGTGGTAGTAAGTGTGGGCGTTTCGCCAAATCCGCTTATTCCGCAGTCGGTAAAAGGATTGGAAGTAACCAAATGGGGAACCGTGGTGGTGAACAATGACACAATGCAATCAGCAGTGCCAATCATTTTTGCCGGTGGCGATATTGTACGCGGTGGTGCTACGGTTATTCTGGCCATGGGCGATGGTCGCAAGGCTGCCGCAGCTATGGACAAATGGATTAAAAACAGTTGATAATTAACAATTAACAGTTGATAATTAAATACAAATGCGCTTTCCAGAATTCGGGAAGCGCATTTTCAGTATTATCGTTTGTCGGGGATATGTTATGACCTGGCCCTGATAAAAATATTTCAGTCCTTCTTTTCACAGCCAGCGTATCAGTCATTCAGAATAGTTTAACTACTTTTGCAACGTCATAGTCGGGTCACAACTTCAAGTCGTACTCCGACAAAACAAAGGTCTTCGAGATATTGAATTTGAATAAAAGCGATGAAAAGAATTTTGATTTTATTATCCGTGGTTAGTTGCTCGTTGAGTGCGCTGGCTTTCGGATTACTGCCAATAGATGTGGCCGAAAATACGGTAAAAGTGAACGAGCACGGCGAAGAGGTTTTTTACTATGGATTTGAAGCGGGCGACGACCTGGTTTTCTCGTTCAACATGGTGAATGGATCGTCGCTGGACGAGCTACAGATTAGTGAACTGCCTTCGTCCACTAAATTTATGGACTACAACGTAAAGAAAATTAAGAATAAAACACTGCATGTATCCCGAACAGGCATTTATAAGTTTCGCTTCACCAACCCGACAAATTCTGCACGCATCTGTAAAATAAAAATTCAACGAATCCCGTCCATCATGGGCAGGCAAGACTTTAATACAGCCGTTTATTGGCGCACAGTGCAAGACACTACTTACGTTCCGACAGAAGAAAAATACCTGATGAGAAAAGACACTGTGGCTCAAACCTTGATGGAACGAGTTACAAAAATTCCCTCAAAAAGTTATATTTATGGCAGTTCGGGCAGGGAGCTTATTGATTTCATCCTGCCGAAAGGAACTGTGTCGTGGAGCTATTATATCGGTGTAGGTACGAAAGGTCAAAAAGCTTTTAGCAAAGCCAAAAGCGGTTTCTTGAATTCGGCAGCTACGGTTGCTTCGCATATTGCAGGCTACGGAACCATGGCGGCATTAGCAATGTATGGTGTCAATGCGTTTGATGCGATTCAGGGCGAAGATAATGTGAAGTTCTGGTTTATTGGCGATGAGGCTAATGCAGCCATCTTTAGAATAGGGAAAACATTCAAGAGTTTCAAACAAGGCGATGTGTTGAACGATGCCGCTCAAATGAAAAAGCCGCTGGAAGGCAAAATTTACCTCGGCTTACTGAACGACAATATGATTGAACCGATAAACGTCACCGTATCTGTAACAGCCATCGTGGTGACCGAGCAAAACTCTATCCGGAACAACAAACTCATGAAGATAACTCCGCGTGAGGAAGCGTATTTGAAGAATTGAGAAGACCCCCAAAGCCCCCATTTGGGGGTTTGGAACTCAAAAAAACTAATACAAACAATGCGCCTCCCGAATAATCTGGAAGGCGCATTGTTTGTAAATTATCAACCTGTACAGACAGGGACAGGTCACGACCTGTCCCTACGCACCATTACGCTCCCAGGGCACGCAAGGCATAAAATACCAGAAAAGCCGGCCAAACCAATGCTTTCAGAATACCAACCACCCCTACCCAAAAAGTAGTTGCTTTGAGTAAAAAGAAAATAGCCGCACCAATAAAACCTAATCCATACACCGCACCGTTAGAAGAAGATGTGGCATGGTGATAATGATGTCTGCTCTTACAATTGTAATCCTTTTCGTCATTCATAATAGTATTATTTTAAAATGATTATTACCCCTAATCCCCTAAAGGGGCCTTTGGCATGATACAAAATCAAAAGTTATCCATAATCCCGAGCCGCATCAGCCCCCTTCAGGGGGTTGGGGGTCGATCTTAAAACGAAAACGCTGCACCCACCATCACATTGGCACCCTGTACATCGTATCCGTAGCAATCCTGATAATGCTTATCCAACAGGTTGTTTAGTTTTACAAAAGCGGTGAACCAGTTCAGATAATTATACGAAACACCCAAGTTCAGATCCACTTTGTCGTTCATCTTTACAGCTGTGCTGCCCAGTTTGGCATAGCGTCCACCTTCGTAATATAAACCACCCGACAAGCTGAAGCTAGGATCAATACGCACATTGGTGTTCAGTTGCAGTTCGTCTTTAGGCTTGTTCCACGCATAGGTTTCGTTATCAACACTCCAGTTGTTTACCGCATATTTTAGTTCCACATTCAGGAAGTTCTGCAGGTTATAATTGGCACGGATACCCAGTTTAACCAACGAAGCATCGCTGTAAATTACATTAAAACGATTGGTATATAAATAAGAAGCAGGACCAGACAGGTTATATACTGGATTATTGGCTAAATCATATTCTTTATTCACATAGAAATACTGTTTGTCAATCTGGCGCATATCGATGTATCCGTCCACCAACAGGTTGTACAGCGGTTTTACTTTTACTCCGATAATAAATTCATAGGGAGTGTAAGTATCATTCACCCGTATATCAGAAAAAAGGTAAGGATTTTCGGAGAACGTTTTATTCAATGTATTCACCTCGTAGTCGCCGGTAAGTGCCCCGTAAAGCGACAGGTATTTAGGAATGGCATTCCATTCACCACGCACGTCGGGTGACGGACTAGCCAGCTTTCCATGAACAAACGACAGGCTGGTTTTTACACCGAGGCGTACATTCCAGTCGGGGTGCTCGATGCTGTAATAGGGATTCAGCGTCATAACCGAATAGTTTTTCCAAAAATTAAACGCCGGAATCTTGGTAGAACCATACTGCATGTTATACAAATCAAAATCCAATCCCATTCGGTTTTCATCAACAGCCGAATTGAATTTAGCTTTGGTATGAACGATACTTTCATTCAGCCCGTTATTGGCAGAGAAACTATTGTAATTAATTTCTGCCAGATAGCGCAAATCGGAAGTCATAGGCAACGAACGCACACCTGCAAAAGTATTGAATCGCCAGAATGTTTCAGACTTTGGAAAGCCCGCCAAACTATCTAATTTAAATGTTCCGGGCGTAGTGCTTACTCCGGCTCTGCTCACCTCCATCCAATCGTATGAGCCATAAGGAGCAACCAGTTTGGATAAATCAACAGTACCATTCCCGTCGAAGTTATCGCCATAATATTTAAAATGCTCGTAACCTCCACCCAGTCCGGCATAAAGGTCGAAAGTCTTGAATAATTTGTCGAACGATAAAGCTGTTTTGGTAGTGCTGTGTAACCGTTTCGATTCGAAAGTTCCTAAATGATTGAACGAAAAATCCAAGCGCATGTCAGGTTGATTAATAACCGGATAGGCAAAATCGATGAGCGAGTTCAGGTAACTGCCAATGCCAATCCGGGCATAACCTTCTTTGTTTGCAGGTTTATCGGTAGCCAGTTCGGCAGCCGACAGCGTATGGATATTAAAACCGGCATCCAGTGGCAAATTAAAATCACTGAATTTCGCCGTTGTCTTTTCCACGGTTGGCTCCAGTACCCTGGGCACCGAATTAATTTTTCCTGCATCCTGAATCACGGGGCGGTACTCACGTTCCACCGACACATTGCGGTTTATAATTGTATCCTGGGCTTGTAACGAAATGCCCGAACCCAGCATAAACAAAAGGCAGGCAGCTATATATTTTGAAGTTTCCATAAGAATTATTGAATCATTGAAATTGATAACTTTTTACTGATAACTGTCAATTGATAATGGTGTTCTTTTCGCGTTCACTAATGGCAGTCAACCGATCGGTAATCATAGTCTGAATTTCGTCGGCAGGCTTATAATTTTTCTGCAAACTGAGCAGATATTGTTTTGCCTGAAAATCGTTATTTTGCTTGATATAAACATCGGACAATAACACAAAACTACGTGCTAACCAGAACTGATGCGGTGTATTTTTTTTCGCAAAGTCCATCACTTCGGCTTCCGATTCGGACATTTTACCCTGCCGGTAATAAAGGTCTGCCAACAGGTATTTCGCTTCGGCACCATTAGCAGTTCGGGTTTCGACAGCAAGCGCTTTCAAATCGGCAGCAGCTTCGGTTTCCTGCTTTAATGCCAGATAGGCTTTGGCTCGGTTATATAGCGCTTCCGATTTCAACTCATTATCCGAATGCGAATCAGCCATTATTTCGGTTACGATGTTTACAGTAGTCTGATAATCGTTGAGGAAATAACTACAACGTAAAATACCCAACCGGGCAACATTTTTATTTTCGGTGCTTTGTGCCACAGTTTGCAACTGCTTGAAATAACCCAAAGCCGTGTTATAATCTTTCTGATCATAGGCAATTCCGGCACACCGGATAACAGCCTCCTCAATATATTCGTTTCCTTCAATTTTCAAGAGTGCCTGATACGCCTTCAAAGCATTCGTTTTATCATCAATTCTGTCATAGCTGTCCGCCAGATAATACTGGGCAACAGTGCAATATTTTCCTCCCGGGCAGAATGAATTAAGATAGCCCTGCATACCTACAATAGCCTTATCGTAACTGGCATTCATGTATTGTTTTTCCGCCGCAAGATACGATATCGAATCTTCCAGATTCACATTCCCCGATTTCACCACATGCCCCAACGACTTGGTATAAGCCAGATACGTCGAAACATCATTGGCGTCGATATAAACCGTTTGCATGCTTTCAAGCGCAGTGTTCGCTTCGTCCGTTCCGGGATATTTCGCTATAACGTTTTTGTAAGCAGAAATGGCACGATCGTTTTGTTTTTCGTTATAATAAACCATACCGATTTCCAAAGCGGCTTTGCGAGCCATATCGCTTGCCGGCTGGGCGTCAAGTAAGCGCTGATAAGTGGCAATGGCTTTATCATTATCATTCATCATTAAATATGCGCGACCCATTTCGTACATCGCATCGTCGGTATATTCCGATTTTGGATATTGGCTGATCAGACTTTCGAGCTTAGCAATTTTCCCTGTGTAGTTTTTCTGCAAACCGGCAACGTATGCCGCCTGAAACATTGCATAATCAGCCGTATTGGGACTTGCCGCTACTGCTTTGCTGTAATAAGCCTGCGCTTTGGTCAAATTACGAGCGTAGAAGTAACAATCTCCAATCCGGTTCAATGCATCAGGAAGGGTGATAGCACCCGGATTGGTTTCTGCTTCGGTATATTTCAAAAACCAGTTGAGCGATTCGGGGTAACTCTTCTTAGCAAAATAAGCGTACGCCAGCGAATAATTAGCCGTAACACGATTAGCACTTGATTTTGAAGAACTGTTATTGAAGAATGCTTTTAGATCGCGAATAGCCAAATCAGGTTTATCGGTGCGATAATAGCTTTCCGCCCGCCAATAGAGACATTCAGCCGAGTACTTTCCTGTCGTTGAACTTCTCAGCGAAAGCGAGAAATACTCTATGGCTTTGTCCATACTATTCTGTGCAAAGGCTTCCGTTCCTAATTGGTATAATAAGTATTGTTTTGTTTCCAGCAATTTACCGTTAGGTGATTTAATTTTCAAAACTGACTGATAAGCTGCATCATAATTCTTCGTAGTCATGTAAACCGACGACAGGTAATCGTAAGCTTCATCGGTGTATTTCGAATCGGGAAATTCAGCCAGAAATTGCTCAAATGCCGAAATAGATTCGCCAAATGCCGAGGTGCTTTCGTAGGACGTCAGTGCGTAATTAAACATGGCTTCCTCGCGCACCGTCTTATTGAAACTGGTTCGCAAGGCTGCTTCGTAAGCCAACCTGGCGTTGGTATAATCTTTCAGTTTTATGTATGAATTACCCAAATGCAAATAGGCATTTTCAGTCATTTCGTCCTTTTCGGTTGTGGCCTTCGACAAATACTGAACTGCATTGGCATAATCTTTTGTCTGGAAATACGACAATCCTAACAAATACATGTCATTGCGTAACACTTGAGGAAAAAGTTTCTCGTAACTTTTCAGATACTCTATTGCCTTGGTGTAGTTGTGTTTTCGGTAAGCAATTTCACCTGCAATACGATAGATTTCCGCATTATTTTTATTGTCAGGATTCTCTTTAAGTATCTTTTCAGCCCTGTCATTCAGTTGGTCGTAATCCTTTTGAGCGTAATAAATCTGCACAATGTAATATGGAACAATGCTTTTGTACGCGGGATTATTTTCCAGTTTTAAAAAATCAGGTAAAGCATCTTTGTAATTACCGAGACAGTATTGGGAATAAGCGTAATAATAGGTCGACGACAAATTATATCGCGTATCCATCTCTTTCAAATTCTTGAATATAGATAGAGCTAACACATAATTTTTTGTCTGAAGACAAGCATACCCTTTAGCAAAAAGAAATTCAACGGTTTCATGTTCACCCAGATGATTTTCATCAACCTGATTGAAATAAACCAATGCCTGCGTATAATTCTTTTTCTCCGACTCAAGCAATCCAAGCATATCATTAACCGCATCGAAAAACGGCGTATAAGGATGCACCAGCAAATGATTTTTCAACAAAACATCTGCATCTTTCTGGCGCAACTCATAGGCATTTGCCGCTAAATAATAGTCGGCTTCCACCTTCTGCCCCACTCTACTCGCATCCGACGATTTCTGGAACTCTTCGAAGCATCGATACGAAGCTGCAAATTTCCGTTCAAGAAAAAGCTCCTTGCCCTGATTAAACTGAGCATCGGAGTTTGTAAATACCTGAGTATGTTGTGCCCATGCACCAACAAAAATCAGATTTATAAGTAAACTTAAAACGATTATTTTCTTCATAAAAATATGATAATTTAATAGTCACTTAATTTTCTAAAGGGAACTTATTTTATATTACTTCAGTTTATTTTTTGCGTACCCATAAATATTCCTGTTCCCCTTCATAGGTTAGGGGTTCTTAAAAACATGCCCACCGCCTTTTTTATTGATTCCAAACCGAAAAGTTCAGGTTTCAGTTCATTCAAAGGAACAAAAAAACAATCAGCCACATCGTCAGATGGTTTCAAATTGGTTATATCTTCTAACTTACAAGCAAAAAACATAT